>ULZI01023067.1_pt1 | contig 49547 bp, 59 predicted proteins | sample 1962991 | NCBI WGS metagenome assembly ULZI01 (sample SAMEA4835886, study PRJEB28245) | human gut metagenome | biome: gut microbiome; material: fecal sample | place: Denmark | collected 2008 | reverse complement strand
CTCGCGGTCGAGCTTCTCAGGCTCGGCCTTCTCCTTCTTTTCGCCGTAGCGGACGCCCTCAGCAAAAGCGCGCTGAAGCTCTTCCGGCTCGGCGTCGTAGCCGCAAGCCTTGAGCCCGTCCTGAACGATCTGCTCGCAGTCGTCCGACTCGGCACCATCGGCCTGTTCGAGCTCGTCGTCGGCGCCTTCCGCCATGTCCTCATCGCCGTCCTGAGCCTCGTCCGGGTTGTAGGCGAGGTCCTTGAGAGCACCGAGGAACGACCTCGCGTCTTCGGGCTTGAGCCCCTTTTCGACCATGTCGTCAAGGATGCGCCTGATGGCGGCGTCCTTGTCCTCATCTTCAGCGACGGGCTCGTCTTCTGCGGGCTTGTCGGTCACGTTTCCCTCCTGATCCTGCGTGTGCAGGTCTTCGATCCCCTTCGCTGCTTCGCCGATGGCTCGCGCGAGGGCCACTTCCTTCTTTTCGACGGCCGGATCGCCATCAGTGGCGGGGGTCGTCTTTTCCTTGTCGTCCATAGGACCTACCTCTTTAAGTTGACTATCTTGCACCAACACATCGCGCCCAGCGCGTCCCTGCTCCACTAGCGCGACGTGGTTGGCGGAAATGTCGCGCATAATAAAATCGTACGGATCGCCCTCAGGCGTCTTCCCCGAGGTGAAGTCGGGGGTGTAGGAGTACGCGAGGGATAGCTCACGCATTGATCCGTCTAGGATCCGCCGGATGGCGTTCTCCACGGTGATATGCAGAGAGTTGTCCAGATACGGCTCGCGGAAGGCGCCGTCCGTCCCGGTGCTACCGACCCTCGTCTTGAGCTGAGGGTCGTCCGCGTAGTCCGGGTGATGATCGAGCTGGATCGGGATGCCATTCGTGCTCTCGACCGTCTCTGGCTTCGAAAGCTCTTCGGGCGGCGCGTAGCCGTAGTAAACCTTGGTCGGCTCGAGCTTGAGCCTCTGCCACCCGATGATCTCGGACCCGTAGTAGGGCCGAACTTGCGCTTTCGTGAGGTGCGAGACCGCGACGTGAAGGTTGCCGTTATTGTCGTACCGGCGCACGCTTTGCGCGTCTAGGGCAAGTCTTTCATGAATCATTTCAGCAATTCGTCAATATCGAGTCTGAACACGCATCGGCAGAACGGAAGCTCACCGGTCATGACCTTCCTCCCAACCGCGGGGTCGTAAAGTCCCTCGTCGAGATTGAAGCGCTTACCGTCCATCGCTTTGTGCGTCTGGCGCGAGCTGTACATGCCTGGCACATGCACCCAAATGCCGGTTTTGGCGCCGAGGCCCTGCGCATTGGCCCGCTGGAGCCCCTGATTCACCTTTACGGACTGGTCGAGTGCTACACGCTTGGCCCGGGCTTCCGTGAAGCCGTCCGACTGCCGAAGTATCTCTTCGATGTCTCCGATCGTCTTTCCGCCGCTCAGCCCCGCGTCAAGGGCCCCGCGAAGGCGCTCCAGATCGTCGGCTTGCATCTTCGTGATGAGGGCCGTCATGTCGTCGATGAGCTTCGGCATCTCCTGCGCGGCCGCTGGAGAGATGTACCGGTTCTTGACGACCGGAACCGTCCAGCGGTTCTTGATGAGCTCAGGGGAGATGCCCGCACGAATCAGCGCACGGCGCTGGCTCGCGGTAATGCGCTGCGCCGTCGTGCGGACAAACCATTTAGAAACCGCCTTTGCGTCCTCGCCCGTGTGGATCATCCAACGAGCGAGTCGCTCTGCATACGCAGTGTCGGCATGCTTCGGGGCCTTCTCCAGATCGACGGCCTTGAAGTCCTTGACCGTGGGTTTCGCATCCTGCGCGAGGCGGCTTTCTTCGCCCACCAGGCCGGAGGCGATGAGGTCCTCGAAGAGCTCCGCCGCCGCGGCCCGCGTGCGGGCCCGGACGAGCTTTGCGATCTTCTTCTGAAGCGCCGCCCGGAGCCCTGCATTCGGCTCGATGGCGGCGATCGTCTTCGGCTTAGTCACTTACGCCCCCTAGCGACTGCAAAAGCTGGCGAGACTCATCGGGCGGGTTCGCCTGTGGCGCCTCAGGCGCTTTGATCGCCGCCGTCGCGCTCTGGAGCGAGTCGAGGAGGCCTTGGAAGTCCTCGGGATCGCCGTCCGGGGCCTCATCTGAGAGGAAGCCCAAGTGCATAGCGGGCTCGGTCTTGACGGCCTCTCGCACCTCTTCAGCGCTGATAGCTTGCATCTGCGCGAGCGTCGCCAGCGTGCCAGCCCGAGACTGAGCCGTCATCGCGGCGGCGTTCTCGTCTTCTTTGCTAAGCGGGTTGAAGTCGAAGAAGAGGTCCGCATCGATGGTGCCGAACTCGACGAGCTCGATCGCCTTCAGGCATGTCATGATCGCGTCGCGCCGGAGTTCCTGCTTCGATTTGATGTAGTCGTAGTAGTTGCGGATATCCGACTCGCCGGTCGCGTTGAAGCCGCTCGGGCTGATGCCCAAGAGCTTGACGGCCGGGGTCCGATTGAGCGCCGCGATCATCTCGAGCGACTGCCGGACAACGTCCGTGCATCCGGCGATGGACGTCTGGACGTTCATCACGGCCTCCTCGTTCTTGTCGCAGACGAAGACGGAGGAGTTGTCGCGATACCTTTGCAGGGCCTTCATGCGGATGTCGAAGAGCTGCAGGCCGTTCGGCGATTTGAAGATGTCGTCCGTGCTCGTCTGAAAGACCAGAAGCGAGACCTTCCTGACGAGGTCCGCCGTGTACACCCGGCATTGGTTCCAGTGCATCACGTAGTCCCAGAGGATCTGAGCCTGCGGAATACCGAGGAAGTTGTATGCGGGCCGGAGAAGCGTCGGCGGGGGGTTGTCGTAGAGCGGGATCATGCGCGACGCATGGACGCGCTGGCCGAGCACCCAATACCACTTCGGCCTCATGTAATCGGCCTTAAGCGGATTGGAGGAGTTGTAGTCGCCGGGCGACACGCTGACCGGATCGACCACGACGAAGCGGAGCGTTCCGCCCTTCACCAGCTCGGCCGAGGCGTCATTGATGCGGAGAGGAAGTTCAGTCTTCTCTTCGCCGGTATCGATAAAGATGAAGGCGCCGCCCATGTACCCGGTGATCGTTGCGGCCTCGTTAAAGAGCCCCCGGAGGTGATACTTTTTCTCCTGAAGCTTCTGAAGCTCGTCCACCTTCTCGCCATCGTCGGAGCCGGTGATCTGGATCCACTCGCGCGTGATGTCGTCGGAGACGGTCTGCACGCAGGCGCGGATCATGCCATTTTGAGCGATCTGCTGTAGGGCGCCGTAGCCGATGAACGACGTCGTCGGATACTGTCCGAGCTCATAGCCGTGCTGCTGCAGGGACTTGTAAATCGTCGAGTACAGCCCGGTATCGGCAAGCTCAGCGTCCTGCGCCAGCCGGACCTCTTCGGTCGTGCCGAGCGTAACCGGGAGGGCGAAGCGCTCGCGGACCTTTTCTTCGGTCTCGAAGACCTTGGCAGCTGGCGGAGGGGCGTAAAGCTGGGCGCCGAGCTCTTCCATTAGGGCGGCGCGGCGAGCCTGATCGAGGATGCCGGATCGCTTCTCGGCCCGGGCCTCAGTCTTCGCCTTTTTCTTGGTCTTTGCCATACGTAGCTTGTCCAATCATTGAAGCCCCGGGCGTTGGTCGCGCCGCGGGGCTTCCTTTTGCGCCTCCCTAGCGCTGGGCAAGGTAGGCGAGATTTGTCGGGTCGATGTGCAGTCCAGAGTGGCGATTCAGGTCATTCAATGCCTGGCTCATCGCGTCGATGGTGTCATCGTGAGCACCTGACGGAAATGCGAGGAGCTCAGGGATGAAGTCCTGCGCCACCCACGGATAGCGGTCCGGAGGCGGCAGGTAGACGTTCCGGGCCTCCCAGAGCGTCGTTACCGCGTTCGCTCGGGCTTCCTTGCTCTCTTTCGGAGTGATCGGGATGATGCCGGTCACTTTCCTTTTGAGCGCGCTGATGATCGCCGGGCCGTTCGCCTTGTCCTCGATGAGCTTTCGGGTGATCCGCGGGTACTTCCTCGCGGCCGCTACGAACTGCTCGAGCGACTTCACAAAGTCCCAGCGTCCCCGGAACTGGTCGACGAGGTAGAAAGCGCCGTCCTTTCGTCCCCACACCTGCCCGACCACGAAGTCGGATGTCGCGGACTCTTTAAAAGTCATATCCCACGAGATAACGGCCGCGTCGAAGCGCTCCGGGAGCTTGTCCCAGTGCTGAATCCAGTCGGACTTGAAGAGCCCACCGCCGCGCGGCATCGGTCTCTGCTGAAGCTGGCCGGCCGTCGCGAAAGAGCCCATCGTTCGCTCCATCTCGGAGACTTGCGCTTCGGAGAAGCGCTCCGGGAAGAGTAGCTCTCCGTCCTCAGTGCGCGGGTCCGTGAAGCCGATGCATGTCGCGCACCGGCGCTCCGGCTCGAAGCGCATTGGGAGCATCAGGTGCTCATAGCCCAGCTGGCGGCTCAGGATGATCCCGGCCGTATCGCGCTCGTGCAACCTTTGCATGATGACGATGATCGCCGAGTCCTGGTTGTTCACACGGGACGGAACGGCCTCTAGGAAGGTCTGCTCCGCAGCGGAGAGCGCGGCTTCTGAAAAGGCGTCGTCTACGCTCAGCGGGTCGTCGATGATGATGCGGTCGCCTCGAGAGCCAGTGAGGCTTCGGAAAGCCATAGACTCACGAAAGCCAGTAGCCGTGTTTTCGAACTTCTTCTTTGCGTTCTGGTCGCCGCACAGTTCGACGCTCCATCGCTCCTGATACCAATCGGAGGAGATCAAGCGTCGACACTTCAGGTTGTCTCGGATTGCGAGGTCTTCCTTATGCGCAGTTGTCAGATATCGCAGAGAAGGATTTCCGCCTGCGCCCCATTCCCAAGCAGGAAAGAAGACGCCAGTGAGCAGTGATTTCATCATGCCCGGCGGAACGTTCATCAGAAGGCGCTTGATCTGGCCGTTATGCACTGCCTCGAGATGCTCGCACATTGCATCGAGCGCCCACCCCCACTTGATCGGTGTAGCAGGCTCGAGCACGTGCCATGCCATCTTGCAGAACTCGGACAGGCTGCGCCGCGCAATCTCCTGATCAAGTTCGATCAGTGTCGGGAGTCTCGTCATACAGCAACTCTCTTGCGGCCTTGAGCTTTTCCATGTCGATCGTGGAAAGATCAGGCGTGTCGCTCTGAATCTTCACGGTCTTGCGATCGCCGTAGCGCGAATCATCACGCCACGAAATCTGGCGAGCCTTCTCCTGCATCAGCACCTTGAAGGCTTCAACAGTTCCCTTCGGAAAGTCATCGCCGTTCAGCAATCGCGTCTGCAGTTCATTGTTCAAATTTGCTTGAAGCTCAAGCAATTCATCGTTGAACTTCTCGGCGCTTGCTTCGCGCGCGCGCGCGGACTGAGTGCAAAACTCTGGATTGTTATCCTTCCACCGGCCAAGTGTTGAGGCGTCTGGCATTCCTTTTTGAGAGCAAATTTCCCTCTCAGACAAGCCCTCACGAATCAAGTCGCAAATCTTTTCGGCCAGCTCGGGTGTGTACTTAGTTGGTCTCCCCACCTTGCGGGGAGCAGACTTCTTTTGAACAGCCATACGAACCTCGCAAGGTACAGGTAATAGAAAAGGCCACACTGGGCATACCAATGCGGCCTTGTTTGAATGGCGATAATGATTATTAGGAATTTCCCTCTAGAACCATTCTTGCGATGTAGCCAGAACGAGTATCTCCAGCTTTATTTGCGAGGGCGTCAAGCCTACGCAGTACGCGTTGCGGAAGGGTGATATTCACTCGCTCAGCCTTGTCGCTGAGTTTAGACATATCAACATCCACTGTTCCAAGAATCCATCCTTGATAATCAGAAAGGTTTGAAATGGCTTCAAGTGAAGATGGCTTAGGAATTTCGGCGCCATCATCAAGACAGACCTCTAACCATCCCTCTACAGCCTCTTTTGCCATATCGAAAGCCTCTTCCAACGTATCCCCTGCGGAGAAACATCCGGGAAGATCGGGCACGACAACGCCAAAGGCGTGCGTATCATCACCGCGTTCAATCACGATCGGATAACGCATTGACTTGTCCTCCTAATCCTTGGAGCCACGGTCGGGATGCACAACGCACCCCGACCATCTCAACAATTACTTCAAACTTTCCATGCTTCGCTCGATAGATTTCAGGGTCCCAATTGGCAGATCCTTTTTAGGATGAGGAACACAAATTGGACGCTGACATCCTGGCTTCACAAAGTAATGATGGCTTCCCTTAATTCGATCAAGTTTCCATCCATTAGCTCGAAGTTTGCTGATAATCGCGGAACTATCCATGGTTGGCTCCTTGTGTTATCAACAAAGTTGATTATACACACTCATGCGCATTAACACAAGGATTGAAGAAAAGAAAAAGCCCGATCTCTGCTGAGTCGGGCTTTCACTTTCTCTGGGCGCAAAAAGACCGCTCAAAGAGAGCAGGTCCACGCACGTCCAAGACGGGAATCAAGTTTGATTGTCATTTTATAGGTTCCCATAGAATTTTTTCAAGTCGGTTCTTCAAAATTATTCGTCCGCGCTCAATGAACGGGTCGAAATCCCTGTATTTCATGCGGAGTTTAAATTGCTTCCGCATGATTAGTAACATGTTCTCCTGAGAGACTGGATAGGCATAAAAAATGCCGATGAGTGCTTTGATGCACTTATCGGTATAGGTTGTTGCCGGCATTCCTCGCCAAGCGCGAGTCACTTGAAGAGCTTTTTTAATATCGACCTGAACCGTCTTCTCCTCTTGAGGCAACGACCCCGCTTCTGCCATAAGACGAGCAAGGAAAGAACGGCTTGGCGTTTTGCACTCTCTGCTCCAGCGCCCCCAGTTTGTCAGGTATTCGTCTAGTTCTTCATCAGTCATTCCTCCTCCTCCCAGTCGATTTCAATGCAGATATTTCCGGGTTTTTTCGGCTCCAACCAAATTTGTTCACGATGATGAAAAAGACAATCATCGAGTTCGAGAGCATCCGCAATTCCGTCGTAATAGGCTTTACATCTCTCGATCATGTTTGACTCATCCCTACGGCGGTTGTCCGGCGGCAGAACGATGAGCCGAACATTCAGCTTTGTTCCTGCCTTCAGTACGGGCAGAGGACCATCCATGGCGGCTCTGCACAGGTACGCCGCCGCGTTGCGAGCATTTTTGGTGAGCGCAGCCTTTTTCGCCCAGTGAGAGCGCCCGTTCTGTGAGAGCTGAACTCCTGGCCAAGGAAGTCCGCTAAAGCACAGCGTTCTTTTCATGATTTCTCTTGTATCTTTTTTGAGTAGAAGGCGAGCGCCTTAGCGCGTTTGTCTCGTAATTTCTCTTCAGCTTCTTGAAAGTCACTGCACTGGCGCGGCGTGTCTATGCGCTGAAGAACATTCCAGTCGCCTCGCTTCACGCGCACATTGCAGTAGCCCGAGCGTCGGGCGAAAAGGAATCCTCCCTTGTCCAGCAACGCGCCTGCGAAGTGCACGCAGTCAATGCAGGCGTGCGGTGGTTCTCCGTAAAGGCGCATTGAAGCGCTGAAAAGATCAGTCATTCGATGACCCCCTTGGCAATAGGGCAATGCCGATAAAAACGCTTGTCATCACTTCACCGGAACGAAAGGAACAGTGCCGCCAGCGGTCATCATGTTGGGCAACTTGCCATCCCACTTTTCAATCGCGTTGAGTTGGATGATGTCTGGGTTGTCTCGAAGAGCTTTGGCTTTGATTGCGATTGCATCGGCTTCGGCCTGCGCGCGAAGTCGAGTAGATTCAGCGATACCGCGGGCTTCTTCGATGCGCTTCTGTGCTTCTGCTTTGGACTGAGCCACTTCGTTTTCTCGCAAAAGGGCTCGCTGAGTTGCTTCGATCTTGGCGTTGATTGAGTCTTTTACTTGTTCTGGATAGACCAAATCGGTCACCCAAGAGAGCTTCACGATGCGAATACCAACAGGTGCCAGTTTTCCGCGAATCTCGTTCTGAACGTTTTCCAAAAGATTCGTCTTTCCGCCCTGAGTCAGTGCGTTGATATCCATGCCGGCAGCGTGTTTGATGAGCGCGTCGCTGATGTACTGGCGAAGGTTGATTTCTGTGATCTCGTCTATGCCCTTTCGGTACGTTTGGAAGATTGTTGCTGCCTTTTCCGGCTCAATTGCGTACTCCAAGCCGACGCGGGCGCGAACATCCATCGCATCGGAAGTTTGGAATGTGAAGGGTTCTTCGTAGCTGATCAGCTGGTTGAAGGTCGGGAACTTGTAAAGCTGTTCATTAATTCCAACAAAGTAGCGACCAGTTCCAACTACTTCGTTGTCAACGCCCTTGTCTGCGTAAAGATTCACACGAACACCGACATACCCTGCCGGCACGGTTGTAAGAGATGCGAGAGCGTATCCGCCGGCGATGACGGCGAAAATTCCGGCTGCGGATCCGATGGTCAATTTGCTCATGTTATTCATGATGGGAAGCTCCCTTTAGTGCTTGGTAAAGAAACGGTTGATTGCCCAAACGGCAGGTGCCGCCGCGCAGAAAATGCCGAGAAGAAGCGTGGGGACGGCAGAGGTTGACAGGAGTGCCGGGACCAACACGAGGTAGTTCGCCAGCAAGATGAAAACGACTAATGCAATTTGTGCGGCGTTCATTTTTTGTCCTCAAAAAGGTCGTTCGTCGTCGGTTGTTTTTGGGGCCTGTGAGGCGTTGTCAAAGCTGATTGGGGAGTGTGTGTACCGATAGAAAATTCCCGGATCATTTCCTTCGAGCCGAGCCTTGACCCGCTTGAAATAGCTGCGGTTGAATTCGAGTTGAACGGAGTCGACTTCCGGCCACTGACCAGCGCGTCGCGAGATGATCTCGGAGCGGCAAAACTCGCTGCGCAGAGCATCAAATCGTGATCCTGGCCATATGCCCGGAGTACCGCAGTCTTCGCAGATCAAAAAGGAGCTCATGCCAAAGGTCAGGATCGTGTCGTCTACGATTTCGTCGGGCACCTCGTCGATCTGCATTTCGAGCGTGTCGACGATTCGTTCGACGTGGTACGGAGAGAGCGGCAGGCCTAGTCGCCGTTGTGCGTAGATCCATCGCATACAAGCTCGCTTCTGATCGAAGGCGGCGGGCGGCATCAGAAGCCCTCCACAAACGTTTCGAGCGTGAGGCTTTTATGTCGCGCCATTCGCCAGTTCGGCCAACTAGCCGCATCAATCGAGACCGTGGAGGCCAAAAGGCGTTGGGCAGTCCGCGTCGTCAAACACTCCTCCAGCTGCTTACCAATGAGGTTGGAGGTCGCGATGATGGGTAGTCCGCGGGAGATCCGCCCGTCTACGATTTGGAAAAGAAGTTGCTGCTCGGAGGGCTTCCACGCCTGAGCGCCAACGTCGTCAAGCACAAGAACGGAGGCGCGGCAGAGCAGGCGAATTGCCGTCGACTTCTCCCCGAAAGGCAGGTCGAGCACTGCGGTCATGAGGGACGGGCAGCTCACGAAGTAGCCGGGCACGCTGAGCTGGGCGAGGCGATTGAGGATCGAGAGCGCGAGGAAAGTCTTGCCGACGCCGCAAGGTCCGCGCAGGAAGATGCCGATGGAGTTCTTCTTGCGCCATCCGAGATCTCCCGAGGCCCGGGCGAGCTCGCGTTCTTCGGCACGAATGACGAAGCGATCGGCAAATCGCTCGCAAAGAGTCTTTGCTTTTTCGACGTGTTGGAACCCAGAGGTTTTGAAGCGGTCAAAGGTGAAGCAGGCGCTCGAATCGTCTCCTCCGATGGACGGCCCGAAGAAGTTTTGCAGGGCGATGGTTGTGGCGAGCGCCTCACCTTTGATTGCCTCGGATCGGGCCATCTTTTCGCCCTCTTCGCGCTGACAGATGTAGCACTTAGGCTCGCCAAAGAGCCCGTTGCGCATGTATGTGCGAACGGTCTGGGGCCCATGGATGGGGCACTCGATGTGCCACTCTCGGAAGGGAGGAGCTCCGGGGAGCTCGATGACCTTCGGAACGGGCTGAGTAGACGATGCGGTGACTTCAGGATGCGACATGGCGTTTTGCCTCTTGGGCTTTTTCGTAGTTGAGGATTTCTTCGGGAAGGTCGAATTGGGCGAAGTACTCTTCGTCGCTCATTTCCCCCGCCTTGCGCATGCGCTCTTCGTAGCGCTCCTGGGCGGTCAGGTAGCGGGCATTCGTCTTCGTCGAGTCGCCCTTGCGAGTCGCGTTGCGGTACCACTCCGCGCGAAAGGCGGCCCAGCCCTGCTCGACGGCGAAGGTGACGGCAGCCTGAAAGGTGAGTCCGGCAGAAGCGGCCTCTCGGCGGACGGAGTTGAGGGCAGTTTGCGTGAGCGGCAGGCGCTTCGCTCGACGCGTCGTCAGCCAGTCGTCCCAAACCTCCTGAGAGATGTCTTCGGGCTTGTCCTTGACGACGGAGGATGAAACGCGCTTCCTCTTCGGTTTGGAAATGGCCTCAGATTTGCGTTCTGCGGCGTTCTGATCTTTGGGTGGTGTGTCGGTACCAAAAATCGAATCGGATGCCGTAGCGTTGAGAATTTCGATGTTCTCGATGGGTATTTGAGCGTCAGGAGAGAAAACGACTTCTGCGTTCACCTCGTTTTCGAAAGATTCGAGGTTTCCAGAAGCGACCAGCTGAGCCTCGTCGAAAAGACCGGCGTCAAAGGGCGGCTCTTCGGGAATCACTGGCTGAGCGCTCTGCTTGTCGTCGTCCTCCTCGTCCGCATGTTCGCAGTCGAACTTTTTTTCGACCACGTCCTCGCGTGTGTGCGTCGCGCGCGGTAGCGTCTGCGAAGCGGACGCGCACATAACTTCCTTGTTCCTTTCCTTGTCTTCCTTGTTATTCCCTGTTCTTGTCCGGTTTTTCGTACTTTCTAAAGTCCGAAAATCTGCACTTTCAGAAGTCCTGTTTTTCGGACTTTCGGAAGTGCGGTTTCCCGTACGTACGGGATTCTGAAAGTCCGGTTTTTCGTACTTACGGTTTTTCGTACTTTCTAAAGTCGGACGTTCGGCATTAACCCACTCAGTGGGGACATATCCGACCAGCGTGTAATGCATCCGCCATTCGTCATTAACTAAGCGACGCTTTTTGGTGATAAGGCCGGCCTGCTTCAGAGAATCGGTAGCCTTCATTACGGTCTGCCGATTGCATCCCGTCTCGAAAGCAATGGTCTCTACGCTGGGCCAACAAACAACCGCATCATCGCCGATCATCCAATCGGCAAGGCAGTTGAGTACTTGCCTCTCGCTTCCTTTTGTGTCTTGGGCAAGAGCCCAAAATCTTGCAGGCACGCTCATAGAATCCTCAGCCAAAAACCTTTGGATTGAGGTCTTCCCGTGAAACCTTGAAGATCTCGGCGATCTTCTTCGCGCTTTGGGCGGGGACATACCCTTTTTTCTTCCATCCCCATACGGCTTGCGGACTAATCCCCAGAATTCGCGCAAGAGCGCTGGCGTTCCCATTTACGCAAGCCAGTGCGAGATCAGGCCCTAAAAGGCCATCGACCTTTTTTCCCTTTGGCTGATCGCTTGCCGCAATCGTGGTCGTCATACGAACTCCTTAAAGTAATTTCATGCATTACTTTAGCTTTTACTTGAACAAATTTCAAGTTTCGGTTGTAATTCGACTTGTTACGCCTTCAATCTTGGCTTGAAATAATTAAGACAGGAGTTTTCGAAGATGACCAACTTTTCAGATCGATTCAAGCAGGCGCGTTTAAATGCCGGCGTGTCAATTGCATCTATTGCCAAAGACATGGGAATTTCCGCTCAATCTGTTTACGGATGGGCAGAAGGATCCATCCCTAAAGCTGAACGCATTGAGCGTTTAGCCGACCTGTTAGGCGTCTCCTTACAGTGGCTTGCCTTTGGGGAAGGCGACATAAAAGCTATGGGGAGCGAGTCCGGCGGGATCATCGTGCCTCTTTTGAACATTGCGCACTCTGCTGGCTTTGGCGCGGGCAACGGTTCTTGGGTAGATGCACCTATAGTGGCGCGCCTACTAGAGCTAGACCCCGTATGGGTTACAGAAAACCTTACGTGCCTTTCGACCGCTAGAAATTTGGCGATGGTTCACGTTTCCGGCGACAGTATGGAACCTACATTAAAAAATGCCGACATAGTTCTTGTGGATAGAGGAGTTGCCCGCGTCGCAAGAGAGGGCATCTTTGCTGTATCAATAGACGACGACTTCTACATAAAGAGGTTCCAGCGCGTAATCGGATCAAAACTGATGATGATCAGCGACAACAAGTTTTACCCGCCTCAAGAGTTCGATCCTACTGATGGAAGTCTGAAATTTACGGTCTGTGGTATGGCCCTGTGGGCGTGGCAAGGCAAGCGCTTATTTTGATCTAAACCAACATTTCTTCAAGCGTCCCTTTAAAGTGGCGCTTGACTTTTTTTGAACTTCACTTTAAAGTGTTGCCTTAGATGATTCAAGCATTACTTGAATTTCAAGAAAACTTCCACCCCCGCCCGAAAGGCGGAGAGGTGCACCGGATGATGATTAGTCAGACGGGCGACGGAAAGCCTCAAGGCGCGGAGCTAGTACCTCCCGCCGAGCGGACAAAAACGCACACGGGCAGACCGGAGCAGTGAATCTCCCCCGCCGGGAGTTGGTTCAGACCATCGGCGAGGGAGAGGGCCAATTGAAGCGCTTTCTTTTGAGAGCGCTTCTGTGGGTCTTTCTTAGGAGGATTTATGAAGGTAGAAATTGAAGACGGCCGTCTGATCGTTACGCCGATCACGGAAGAAGATTCTCGGATCATCTATGCATTGGCGGCCGCCTATGCCGCATTCGATGCTGTTTTGATTGCCGCGAGTGCGTATGCGCAGGCGATTAACGCTGCCTCGTTTCGCGAAGGCAAAAATGTTTTGGGAACAGGCGGCAGTTACATCGCTCCAATCACGCGGGAAGAGGTTGAAAACCAAAAGAAGGCGTTCGAGGAAGCCCTAAGCGCCTTCTTCGATGAGGTTGAAGCCTTACGGCAACTTACTTCTGTTCATCACGGCGAGCCGCAAACCGGCGGCATTTCTCATAGAGATCAGCCAGCAACTCGAGATCGTGATTCAGCGGGTTCATGACTTCATAGTCGCCCTCATCAAAGTAGTCAAGCTCCTCACCTGCTTTGGTTGTGGGGATGCGATCCAACTTGATCGCACCGGACATGAGCAGGCCAAAGAACAAAACTTCAGCCTTTGAGAGTTTTGGAAGGTTCTCCCCCGGATAAAAACCTTGAGGGTTCAGATCATCGAACATGGATTTCTCCTTCGGTGAGTTGATACGGAATGTCGAATGGGAGTCCGACGTTCATATCTTCGCACCGAAGGAGACCTCATATTCAAGCCTCTTCTCGGAGCGAGAGAGTGATTTAAGGCTTCTCCGGGAGGAGACTTGAATCTGAATGGAGAACACCATGATTCAACACGACAGCGATTGTGCAGTTCACAACGGCCCCGCGCTTCCGCCGGGGCCGTGTAACTGCGGCGCTCAGGCTAAATATGAACGCCGATGGATTGCATACCTTCGTCAGCGGGGTTGTAGAGCGGTCGCTCACCGGAGAATTGCTTTTGGCATGTGGTTAGGCCAACGATTTTGCCAAGCGAGAACAGATGCCACCCGGGCACTGTGCCTGACCTGCTACCGCCTGCTGTTTGGTAAGCGCGCAGCGCGGGACGCCCTGCGGTGGTGGTGCCGAGCAAGAAAGGCTCGACGACGCGAAAGCATCCATCGTATGTGAACGTCACCACTCGGCGCTTCTCAATCGCTTGAGCAAGCACGTCATAAACACTCATGTTTTCTCCTCTGAGGTAGTTGAACAAAGTCGCACTGTGAGAGCCGCGACAAGTTCAGCTTACCCCAGAGGGAGATTCCAACTTCAGCCTGTTCGCAAGAGTGGTCTGAGGTTGACTTTTCGTATAATGGATTGCAGAGACACACGGGGACACGACGTGACACTTACTGACAATCAAAAACGCGCTCTAGTGAAAAGGATCGCCGACATCTATGAGAAAGTAGGTGTTGCAGGTCTGGCCTTAGGGCTTTTCCAGTACAACTTCCAAGGGGCGTTGATTGGACTGGGGTTCTTGGCGGTCAGCCTCTTACTCACATACCTTTTGGAGCGATGAACATGGACTTATGGACGCTAGTAGCCATCTTTGGCGTAATCGGTGCGGCATTCGCCCTGTACCTACTTCGCGGTCTTCCCCCAAAGCATCGTCACTAACCGCTGACGCGAACAATCAGGCCCTCGTACCGAAAGGTGCGGGGGCTTTTTCATGCTCTCCTCTGAGAGCCCAGCTTCAAGCCGCTTCCTCGGCATTTATTCCAAGAATGCTGCGCCCCCATGCAAGGCACGTCTCCGGGAGACGGCTTGAACCTGACCTACCACTTTTCACGCCCTCAGCGTTTCGCGCGCTGGGGGCTTTTCTTTGAGCACGACATGAGCACCTACAAAACCCTCGTGGACTTCCGGCTGTTCAACCACGCCGACATGTGGGAGGCCTGCAAGGGGTTCCGAAGCGTGATCCATAAGGCGATCTACACGGCCGACGTGGAGCTTGCTGCTCTTCTTCGCGGACACCTCCAGCAGCTCCTCGACATTGACGAGGACATTGAAGACCGCGAGGGCTTCGCTTTCGCGGCGGGTGCTGCACTTGCTCACCAGATGAGGAGCCGCAAATGACCAAGTTCACGGAATTCCTGCTCGACGCGCTGACGGGCCGCCCGGCCAAGGGCTTTACCCCGGCTGAGCTCGCCAGAGAGCATCAAGCTCAGATGATCGGCGTCATCGGCGGGGTCATCTTCTTCGCGACGATGTGCCTCGTCATCTACGGCGGCTCCTTCCTCCTTCGCTACCTCGCAACCAACTGAGGTTCACTATGCAATACGAATTCATCCCCCGCATCCTTTCCGGCGCGGCTGAGCTCGAGATCGACTTCTACCGCGATCTCTACGAACTTGGGGTGTGGTGGGCGCTCCTCTCCGACCATGACCGCGAGACCCGCGCACGCCGCGTCCTCGAGCGCTCCCTGTACAACGTCGAGGGGTTCCGCGAAGCGTTCGACCGCGAGGCCGCCAAGGGCGGGGAGTTCTTCGACGTAATCGACCGCATCCTGCACAAGGCCGACCGGGCCTGCAAGGAATGGTCTCAGTACGAGTACGAGGAGAACAAGCGCGACCGTGCTGAGGACGCCGCATGATCAGGCGCACCAAAAAGGAGCTCTCGATCATCCGAGAGCGCTACGAGGAGGGCAAGGAAGATGAAGTTCATCGCCTGATAGACGAACTGGACGCCAAGCTAGGCGCAAAGCGTCTCGCACTCTTCACGCTTTGGAGTGACCTCACCCGCTCAGAGAAGGAACCGCAATGACCATCCCCCAGCACCCGCACCGGCATCGCTCTCAGCTCAGCAAGCGCCAGCGCAGGGCATGCGCAGCGCGCAACGCCCGAGCGAGAGAGCGCAAGACCAAAGCAACGAAACACACCAAGGCGAGCTTCCTCCAGGGACTCGCCTTTTTACTAGGGAGATTTTTCCGATGACAACCGACTCAGCAGACCGGGCCGAATGGCTCAAGCAGCCGGAAGCAGAAGCGCGCCGGGGCCGCCAGACGACCAAGAGCGGCCGAACAGCTGCGAACAACCGCACAGCCCGCCCCCAAACAGGCGGGCTTTTTCGACCTCATTCGCTACATCTTGGAAAGGTGGTTCAAATGACACCGAATGACCAGAAAGAAAAAGAGGTTTGGGAAGCCGAACAGGCCTCCGCAAACCTCCCTATGTCCGGGCAAGACGAAGACGACATCGAGCGCATGCGAAAAGAGTTCGATGAAGTCTTCGCGTTTTAACCACACGGAGAATCATACATGAGCTACGGAACGCTTGTTTTGGGCGAAAGTGGGTCAGGCAAGACTTGCTCCCTTCGCAATATCGATCCAACCAAAACGCTAATCATCCAACCGGTCAAAAAACCGCTTCCTTTCAGGTCAACTGGCTGGAAGTTTGTTCAGCTCGGAACTAAAAAAGTTGTCGAGAACAAGCGAGAGCGAGAAGAGCTCACACGCCTGAGTGGCGGCAACATCCTCTGCACGTCCAACGTCCCCTTCATCCTTCAGTCCATGAAGGAGACCTCAAAGGAGATCATCGTCATCGATGATTGGCAGTACTTCCTATCCTTCAGAATGATGGAGTTGCGGAACGTCGGAGGCTATGACAAGTGGAATCAGATCGGCGGCTGCGGGTTCGATCTCGCCAAGACCGCTTCAGAGCTCGACGATGCAAAACGCGTCTATCTCCTTGCGCACACGGTGGTCAAGGATGGCGTGACGCGCATCAAAACGATCGGGCAGATGCTGGACGAAAAGATCGTCATTGAAGGGATGTTCACAACCGTCCTTCGAACAGCGGTCGATCAGGGCAAGTACCTCTTTCGCACTCACAACTCAGGCTTCGACACCGTGAAATCTCCTCTTGGGATGTTCGAAGAAGACGAGATCGACAACGACCTTGCAGAGGTCGACAAGGCCATCTGCGAGTACTACGGAATTTCAACACCCGCCGAAGAATCGGCAAAGGAATCTAAATGATCATCGGAACTATCAAGGCCGACAAGGTATCTGCCATCAGGAGCGAAACCCCGGCCCGCATCTTTGAAACTGGGGCTTACAAAGGAAAGATCCTGCAGGCAGAGCAGTACGAAACGAAGAACGGAGCCGCGATGCTCCGGTTTTACTTCGAATCGAATGATGGAGCCACGGCGTGGCTCTCGCTTTGCATCGTCAAAAGCGACGGCGAAGAGGCTTTTGGTATGGGTATCTTCCAGTCCATGCTTTTTTGCTCCAAAACCGAGTCGGTCGAATGGGTCGAAGGCAAGGTACGCACCATGAAAGGCGAGATCGTGAAGGGCTATCGCGGAAAGGCGATCGAAGGAAAGCCAATCGGCCTCGTCCTTGAAGCAGAGCCCCGCGAATACCTCTATCTAGGGGAGGTAAAGATCGCCAACGACATGACGATCCGACGCGCATTCGATCCGGCCACCGGTCGAACCGCTAAGGAGATCGATTCGGGCGCGACTGAAGCCACGGCTATCCCCGCGCTTCTTAAGAACCTGAAGGAGCATCCTAAGGCGGTGCGCAAGCTTGACGGAGGAACGCAGGCACAGACCTCCAGCGCAGCTTCTATGCCGCCTGATCCGCCAGTCGATGACGACATGCCCTTCTAACAACCATTCAGCCCCGGTCAACCACCGGGGCTTTTTTGCGAGCACTCAAAATGAAAATTTACGAAATCCCCGGCGCGCTGCGCGAACTTCTCGACCGCCTCGACGCCGATCCCGATACGGGTGAGGTCGATGGCGAAGCCCTTGCCGCCTACGCGGAGTACACCACCGCAGCAGCTGAAAAGCTCGAAGGGACGGCTTGCTACTGCCGCGAACTCAAGGCCGAAGCCGAAGCTATCAAGGCTGAAGAAGAGCGTCTTGCAAAGCGCCGTAAGGCACTGGAGAACAAGTCCGAGCGCCTGAAGGCCTACATGATGCCCGCGCTCGAAGCTATGGGCGGAAAGGTCAAAGGCGTCATGGTGTCTCTTCGAATCGGCACGACGCAAGCCGTCAAGGTGCTCGACCTTGAGGCCCTTCCCGAAGCCTTCAGGCGCATCAAGACGACGATCGATCCGGACAAAGTAGCGCTGAAGAAGGCGCTCAAGGACGGCGAGACCATCCCCGGAGCGGCGCTCGAAGAACGCCAGTCCGTGGTGATCTCGTAAGTAAAGACAAGCTCATCACGCAAATCGTTCGATTGGCCTCTTCGAGTTGCTTAAATAGATTCGTCCATTGTCTTCAAACACATCCCCCAACAAAATGCGAAGAATCACCTCCATTTTGCGCACTTCTGTGCTCACAATGATTTTTCCATTTCTGACTGAGTTCAGGTTGAGAATTTCATCGTATTTCTGAAAAGTAGCCAGTCTTCTTTCGAGAGGGGCGTCCTGCTCTTTTAGTAGCCATACCAAGCGAGCCACCTTCATCGAATCAAGCGCTTGGACTTTGTCTGCACTATCTTGATCGAAGATTGGCTGTCGGAAGAAGGTTGTAATGGTCGTCTTGTCCGCTCCGGGCGCATACTGATCAGAAAACCCCGGAAGGACCGCGCGGATGTTCTGAACACTTTTAAAACGCAATCTTTTTGACTCGAGGTCATAGACCCCTGAAAGCGACGATGCAATAGTGAATGCGGACTCTTCGATTTTTCTGACTGAGTCGCTGCAACCGAAACCAAACCAACGATCGCGCTTAGCGAGATAAGAATTGGTGAAGCGCTGAATTAGCACCAGATTAGGTAATTGTGGCGCTCGGAACAATAGAGCACGGCATTCGCTTAAGGAATCCGTGTTTTTCAGTACATCGCTACAGTTACCATTAATGATTTCCTGAAACGACGCGAATGTTCCATCGGCATCAACATAGTCGCTGATGGAAAAGCATTCGTCTGATTCCACCTTGTAACGACCGTCGAATTCAACTTCGCTTAGCTCTGAAAACTCTTCGTATTGGCTTCTGACAACGGCGCTTATATCATTGGCCGCATCAGACATGAGTTTGAGACGCCGAACGCAGGTCGACACCCCACGAAAAGAGGCTCCAGAGACAAACAGAGATTCCGCGTTATCCATCATTTCAATCCATACAAGCAGTTATCCGAAATACTTGAAGCTTCCGTCAATCGCAACGGCCTAAGGCTGGGATTTTTGATCAACACCGTCACAGTAGTGCCGTCTGGTCGCGTGGCCTCAAAAAAGCGCATTCCACAAATTCGCAGCAATGGGGAAAAAGCAATCGTCATTGACGCCCACGAGAGGATCAACAACAAGATCCCGCCAAGCAACCACCCCGTCGGCTCTTGGCGATCTCCCTGGATCATGAACAAAGGAAGAACATATGGCAGATAGGCCAACAGGCTATCTGTGCCCAGCTCTTTGACGCTTGTTAGCTTCACGGGGAGTCGATCCAACTTCGTCGCGACCCACCCGAGGTAGATCAGGATTATTTGCCCAAGAGCATAGTTGAACACCACTGCGCACAAAACGAATACCAGCTGCGCGTTCAGGTGAGCTTCTAAGAAATGAGAGACCACATCAGGCAACAGGCTCAGCAGCCAATCCGAGTACAAATAGCTGAACGTGATGCTCAACGGGAACACGGTAGCCAACGAAATAAGAGATCGATAAAGATTATTCATGGCAAGACTCCCCTCGCGACGTTTGTCGCAAGCTCCTTTTCCATTTTGACACAGCGCCTAAGATCGGGCAGAATATCCCTGCCCCGTGAAAGCGACGGGGACGGGATTGGCGTCCCGCTTTACAAGGCGCTCTAAGAAGCCGCCGACCGTTGGAAGCGGCTTTTTTGTTGTATGAGCGCATGGGTACCTCACGTAGGTACCCATAGCAAGACTCCTTAACGGGTGGGCTTGCAGGCTCCTTCGGGAGGCCGTTTCCTTGTAGCGGTACGCCAACCTGCAATGCCCGCCCACCACGATTGGCGTCGTGGAGGCGGTTCTAAAACTGCATACAAGGAGTCAGCAATGACACTCGCTACCTACAAGTTCGAGACCATTCAGGTCCGCACGCTTGGCACCGCCGAAACCCCTCTTTTCGTCGCAATTGACGTCGCTACCGCGCTTGGATATGCCGTCCCAAAAACAGCCGTTGCAAAAGTTGTAGATGCTGAAGACATCGTCAAGGCCGAGATCACCGACAGCATGGGCCGCACGCAAACCGTCAACTGCGTCACCGAGTCCGGCCTCTACGCACTGATCTTCGGCTCCAAGCTGGAGAGCGCAAAACGCTTCAAGCGCTGGGTAACGTCGGAAGTTCTGCCGGCGATTCGCCGCACGGGACGCTACGAAACAGACCAGTCCGCGCTGATCACGACTACAGAGCAGTACGAGATCCGCAAAGCTATCAAGTCACGCGCAAAGAACTCATCGGTTCACTACCAGACGGTCTACAACGCTCTTTACGATTACTTCAAGATCGCGAGCTACAAAGACCTAAGACACGATCAGATGAAAGCAGCACTCGCACTCATCGAGACATGCACACTTAAGCCGCAGCTTTCGGCTCCGGCAATTCCCGAAGGGTCAATCGTGATCGACGAGGCTATGGCCGAGAAAATCGTTGTCTTTATCTATTACTGGCGATATCTCTTTCGAGACGATCTGAATCTCTTTTTAGCGCTCTTGCGCCGCGTGAAATCCCCTCTCGCAGCTCATTTTTGGGAAGCCGTTAATGATCTGGGACTTGGCTTTATGGAAGATGCTCTAGCCAAGCAGGGATACTCGGTGAAAGATCTCTCGTGCTACCAACACTGGGCTTCGCAACAGCCCAAGCGCTTAACCGCATAATCACCTAATTTTCTTAATAGGCCTCGGCACTCACCTGCCGGGGCCTTTCTTTTTTCCGAGAACGACATGACGTTGAAAAAACTTCTCGGCCACAACGAACGTACTGGGTTCAGCGATACCGCAATCATCTTCTGCGCCTTTCTGACTGGCGCCGGTATCAGCGCTCTCGGTATCTCACTCTGCCTGCTCATGCAGTGGGCAGTTCTTAATGGTTACGTACTTTTTTAGGAGTTCAGCCAATGAACGTCAAAGTCATCACCACCGCGCTGCAACACTTAGTTGGCGGCGCCGCTTTGAATGTTGCTCTGGGCGCAAGTCTCGAATTAGCGACCCAAGAAGCAATCGCAGCCCGCGGACGTGAGGCAATTATCGTTTACCAATGGTACAGCCGCTGCGTCAAAGATCCTTCACTTGAGGATTTTGAATCGTGGCTAAGTAAAAAAATCAGCAAGACCAAGGAATTCAGCCAACTCGTTCAGGATTGGCACAATTTCTACAAGTCCCGCGGGGCGTAATGAGGAGCCTGCATGATGAGTATTCCCTCCCACCCACATCGGCGCCCTAAGCACGAATTGAGTCGTGATGCACGTAGAGCAATCAAAACGCGGTCAGCACGTGCAAAGAAAGCTAGAAAAGCTGCGCAGCCGCCGACGCATTCAAAGACCTTCATCGCTCGCATCCTCGCTTTCTTTCAAAGGAATGCCGCATGAAGCCCGTCTACTTCTTCGGCACTCGCGCCAAGGAATTGGCCAAGAGACTTCACCCAGTGACGAACACTCGCTGCTTGGATCTCTGGACTGACGGCGCCGAACACTATTACCTGAGAACTATGCGTGCCTGCGGCAATCGGTGGCGACTTCACTCCTTCCTTCTATTGCCTGATTGGCGCATCAAAGCTAAGAACAACCATGCTCAGAAACCTCATCACCTGGATTCTCTTTGCCTTCATCGGAGCGCACCGTGACTAATCGGATTGAATGGCTTAAGGCTCGACAAAAAGGTATCGGTGGATCTGATGTTGCTGCAATTCTCGGTATCAATCCATACCGCACTCCTCTTGACATCTACAGAGAGAAAACCACAGAAATCACCGAGGACCGAGCACCTAGCGAGGCTGCTTACTGGGGGACTCAACTTGAGAGCATCGTGGCTCAAGAATTTTCAAAACGAACTGGATTCATGATTCAGCGCGTCTACCACCAGCTTGCTTCTAACCTCGATCACTACATAGGTACTAGCACTCCAACTCAGTGGGCGCTAGCAAACATCGACAGAGCAGTGATCAATCACCGGATTTCTGCCGATGTTCGCCTCACAAATCCTGCGTCAATCTGGAATGTCCAAAAATTGATGCTGACAACAGACACCTTGCTCGAATGCAAGACTGCGAATGCCTTGATGGCTGAACACTGGGGACTTTCGCAAGAAGCAGAGATCATCAAGAGGGAGATCACCTCCAAACACAAGATCCCGCTCTATTACGAAACACAAGTTCAGTGGTACATGGCAGTCACTGCCGCAAAGCTTTGTTATGTCGCTGTATTGATCGGCGGCCAAGACTTTCGCATCTACGCAGTCGACCGGAATGAATCGATCATTCAAATGATCGCTACTCGGTGCTTCGACTTTTGGATGAAGCATGTCCGAGCAGGCGTACCCCCAGAACCAATCATTGATGATGACGTCAAAAACCTCCTTCAGAAATATTTAGACGTCTGATCGTACCGCTTTTCCTGCCCTGCACTCTGAGGCGAACGTAATGACTTCCTAGGGAAGTAGGGCAGGAAGCTATACGGAGATTTTTAAAGTGAGTAGCAACTACCCCCTCTCATCGTTGAGAACCCTAACGCAGTATGCAAAAGACGCTGAGACAAGCCAGTCTGATGCATTGCGTGAATACATGTACGCAATGCTGTTGGTGACGGAATTTAGTGTCTTGCAAATGAAAGCTGCGGTGCGAGGAAAAAAGACTGCCGATACTGGCCTCTGGACGATCCTTGCAGAGATGCTCACTCGAATGGCGATCTTCATCCATGAAGGAGATCACCGGCGTGAGGTTTCACGAAAGAGCTGCGCACGTTCTATCGCAATCGCTGCAACCGAGCTCTATCGGCGTGAGCTTGATAGAAAGCGCGGAAACAAGAAGAAACCTGAGCTTTGAAGAAATAGTCGGAGAAGAACGATGGACTTTAATGAACTCACCATCGACGAACTGAGAGAACAAGGAAGCAGGCTACGTTTGTGCCTGCCTTACTCGGACATCGAGGTATGTAGAGAACGGGCTGAAGAACTGATCGAAGAAGGCGAAGCCCTTCAAAACACCATTGCATTCATCGTGTTAATTGAAAGACGAATCAAAGAGCTCGAAGATGAGGGCACTGAAAGCTCATCTTGCTGCTACGAACAAAAGGAGATCACAAAATGAGAGCTAGGAATACTACTGACATATCTCCCATTGGGGTATTGATGCTTGATGTCAAACAAGTAGCAGCCTCCTGTGGGATCGGAACATCAACCGTCTGGAAACTAGTAAAGCTGGGCACCTTCCCGCGACCGGTTTACTTTGGTCCTAAGGTTGCTCGATTCAAAGCTGAAGACATCCAAAAGTGGGTTGCAAACCTTGAACCCGCCACCACTCCACTGATAGGCAACCATACGGAGCAAGTGAAAGAAACTGCGTAAGCAAAACCCCGCTCAGCGTCGTGCTGGCGGGGTTATTGCGGTTAAACTACAGGGACTCTAACCTTAAACGGCCAAGCCTTGTAGCCATAATCAGAAGCTCGCATTAACTTCCCTGTACGCCAATGACGATAAACAGTGCAAAACACGAGCTTCATTACGCCCTTTCGGGCCTTCTTCGTGGGATGAGCCATATGGCAAATCTCCACGAGCGAGCTATGAGCTTGACATCGTTCTCCACCGAACTCATAATGATGGAGTCTTGAAACCGACATCAATGGGTGACTCGCTCGCGACCACCCTCCAGGCGTTGAAGAATTGCAATTTCTTCAACGCCTTTCTCATATCCGTTTTAATTGCTTTAATCTGATTCTCGCTGCCTCAAACGAAACTCCGAATCTTTCTGTTAGTTCTTCAGGCAAAATCAAACCCTCTGCTTCAATGATGGCAAACGGCATCAAGAGCTCACCAGCAAAAGTATTGGCCTGCCACTCCGAGTCCTCATATGCCTTGTGCTCTTGCGACTCTTCTCGACTGAAAGATCGTTCATGTCCCAAAATCAGATGCCCGAATTCGTGCCAGAATGTAAACATTGAACGTGTTCGAGTTCCTAAAATGCACGCCTCATAATCACAATCTCGAAGACGAATGCATTTGTCTTCAGGAATGTACACAGCTTCAACACCTCTAGCAAGGCGAGGATCGTCGTTTGGCACAACGTCGAGAGTTCCGCTATAAAGCAACTCTTCGAGAATCTGCCCCATGGCGTTTTTCGGGTCACCCACTACCTCTCGAACATGCTCTGCGATTTGTCGGATGTTTAGGATCGATCGCGGAGGAACTTTATAACCCCGACAGAAATTCATTCACGCCCCCTTTGCTTTGATCCAGCCAAAAGCTGGGCAAATTCTTCAAGCTTTTCTTGTGACATATCTACGCGGGCAAAACCTGCAACAAGGAATTGTTGAGCTGTCGACAGGCCTTCAAGAGACACTGATCGATTTGAAACGTCTGCCGCCTCATGAAGACCTGAAATAGTCATCCCCCGTGTAGCGAAGAATTTTTCAACCTTCTCGAGAAAATTCGGAGATATTTTCTTCGAACCAACTTCCGTAGCACTGAGATACGAAGGAGCAACACCAATGCTTCGAGCCATATCGAGCATGGTGACACCAGCATCTATCCGACCTTTTCGGACAAGCTTGCCATACTCACTAATCTTCATCTTGTTTTCCTCTTTGAATCAGCGAATTCACTGATTAGGTGAAATCATATCACTTTTGGAGTTATTGTCAACATTGCACAACAATATTTTCCCCAAGCGTCATAAACCTCTCTCATGTCGCCCAACGCCTGTTCACGGTCATAGGCGCATTGGTACGATTCATTGCGGTGATCGAGACAGCTTTCCCGCAGGTCACGGGAGAAGGACTTATGGCCGTAGCCCTTCGCGTCCTTCGCCCACGTGTTGAACGTGGCCCGCGCTAGACCGTGAAGGGTGACAATCCTCGGCTTACCGTCCTTCGCCTTTTGCTCCGGATCGACCCACCCTATGCCATCCTTCGCGCGCTGCCTGTCGTGCATTCTCTTCAGTAACGAGCGAACCGCATCGAGCGAGAAGGGCGACATGTTCCCCTGATTGATATTCGGGAAGATGAAGTTGCGGCCTTCGCCCGGAAAGCGCGGCGCGGTGTCCAGAAGACTTTTCGCCGGAGCGCAGAGCGGCGTTTTCCGGTCAAAAGGAATCTTGTCTGACTTCATTTTCATCCGCTCGCGCGGGATGACGTGGAACCACTGTCCCTCATCGTCCTGCTGAATCTCATCCCACGTGGCCTCTCTGGCGGTTGAATTGCGGGCCGACGTGAGAATGGCGAAGGCCAGACAGCGCGCAGACTGACTGCGCGGCACGAGCTTCATCAGCTCAGCAAAGAAAGCCGGCATGCGCTTAGGCGGCAGCGCGGGCTCATGGCCGCCCTCGGGACGAGCGAGGGACAGCATATCGCCGAGCTTCCCTCCGGCTACACGGGCCGGATTCATCATTACGGGAATCATCTCCTGCCGCATTGCCCAGTCGTAGGCATTACGCATATCGCTCAGAATCCTCTCCGGCGTATCGATCATGGTGCGCCACTTCTCCCCCAACTCGTCGTATAGAAGCTCAGCAGTCACGTCCTTCGCCGGCATCGAAAGAAAGTCCGGCGCGAAGTGGTTGCTGCAGTACCCATCCCACACTCGCTCCTTCGGCTTGCGAGCGTTCTTCCATCTCCCCCGCTCCTCATTGAACCGAATCCACCCGTAGACCATCTCCCGGACGGTCAGAACAGCCGGCGCGGGCTCCTCAGACTGAAGAGACATGCGCAGCGCCTTTCTCTCAGCAACCGGATCAATCCCCGCCTTAATCTTTTCGCGCCACTCGGCCGCAGTCTTGAATGCTTCAGAGAGCGAGACCTTCGGATATTGTCCGATCTGGTACGCCTTACCCGTCGCACGGTCACGAAGCAAAAAGTACTTTGCCGTGCTCCCGTCGCCCAGAGTGCGCACGCGCACCTCAAGGCCCGGAACGACGCCGCAGGAGCAACCTTTCGTCAGGCTCCGCAGGCGCTTTTCTGTCATCCTCTCTGCAACTCTTGGCATCTCAGCAGGCTCCTTTCCTGATGTACACAAAAAATCCGGGCGGAAATCGCTTTCACCGGTAATCGCGCTTCTATGGTGTACATCTTGGTGGACATCCGTCAAGAGCTGTACACGGGGTTTAGGAATGGCAGACGAGCCTTTACGCGCCGTAATGGCGACTGTCTTCCCTAGAGCCGCAGGAGGGCCGTAGAGTTAGACACAACAAAAAAGGCCGTCTTGCGACGACCTTTTTAAGAATCCTGGTCGGGGTGAGAGGATTCGAACCTCCGACTCCTACGTCCCGAACGTAGTACTCTACCAGGCTGAGCTACACCCCGAGGTCTTTACCGATTTGACGTTATCGATCACGTCTAACAGTGAAGGACAGTAATTCTAGCAGACTTTCGTTGAAAATGGAAGGAGGAAGTTTTGCAAGAGCCTGACGGCCTCTCTCTAACTCGGCTTCCGCTCGAAGACTGCATCGGTCAAGAGCCCCGCAGTCTACTACAAGCTTTGTGATTTTGTCAAAGGGGCCATCGCCTTTCCGAACAGCCTCGTCGATGAGTGCTCGGCCTTCGGGCGTTGTGAGTTCACGCGTATAGATGAGCGGGAGCGTCATTTTCCCTTCGCGAAGATCTGCGCCGAGGTTCTTGCCAATATCGGCGGCAACGCCCGTGTAGTCGAGAATGTCATCGGCAATCTGGAAAGCGTTGCCGAGCGCCAGAGCATATTGCGCAACGGCTTCTTCCTGCTCTTTGCTGCATTCGGCAATGGCAGCAGCCATTCGGGCACCGGCCTCAAAGAGACAGGCCGTCTTGCGTTCAATCACTCGGAAGTATCGGGTTTCGTCAACCGACGGGTCATGAGCATTGACCATCTGCACAACCTCACCCTCGGAGAGGCGGTTGGCGGCATCGGCGAGCGCCTGCATGACGCGAAGATTGCCCGCCCGCACCATCATTTGGAAGGAGCGGGTATAGAGGAAGTCGCCGACAAGAACGGCTGCGCCGTTGCCCCATCGGGCATTGGCAGTAGGGCGGCCTCGGCGAAGATTGCTTTCATCAACCACATCGTCATGCATCAGTGTGGCGGTATGCAGGAGCTCAATGGTTGCGCCGAGATAGCAGCAGAGGTCGCCCTTATACCCCAGCGCTCGGCTGATGAGAATAAGGAGCGCAGGACGCATGCGCTTTCCGCCGGCGCTGGTGATGTATTCGCTGATTTCATGCATGCGGCTCACGTCGCTTGCAAGCTCAGCGCGGATATAGTCGTCAACCGCCTTCATGTCGTCCGCAATAGGGGCGAGCAGGCGCTGGACAAGCACCTTGGGGTCGGTTGAGGATGCGGTCTGGGTCATATAGCCTCAGGAAGAAAAATGCGAACTGCGGGATGCATGACATCCGCGGGCAAAAAGAATTGTGAGCAAAGTATATCGAGCCTGCGGCAGCAGACCGCGCGGCAAGTGCGCAATGCTGAGTGTGTATGCCTGAGTTTCGCAAGAAATCCAAGCTTTTCGCTTGACGAAGAAGTTTCCGCAATGAAATAATGCGCACCTTTCCACGCAATGGACGCACTTATCGGGCGGCATTCGGAATTCTCCGGGCGTTCGAGGTTCGTCGAGTACAAAAAGGTTTCGCGCAGGTTTGCTGCAAGCAGACTGAAGCGGGACGGCGAGGTTTTATTACATGTACGCGATCATCAAGACGGGCGGTAAGCAGTACCGCGTCAACGTCGGCGACACGCTCAAGGTCGAGCTCCTCGGCCAGGACGCCGGCTCTCAGGTTACTTTCAGCGAAGTTCTCGCTGTCTCCGGCGAAGAAGGCCTCAAGGTCGGCGCTCCCCTCGTTGAGGGCGCTACCGTGACGGGCACCATCGTTGCGCTCGGCCGCCACGACAAGGTCCGCATCTTCAAGTTCCGTCGTCGTAAGCACTCCATGAAGTCCGGCGGTCATCGCCAGCACTTCGCCGAAGTGCGTATCGACGCGATCAACGCTTGATTCATCCTTCAACCCAGTTTTTCAGCAGAGCATAGAAAATGGCACACAAGAAAGGCGGCGGCTCCACCCGCAACGGTCGTGACTCCAAGGCGAAGCGTCTTGGCGTGAAGGTTTTCGGCAATGCAGCCATCAACGCTGGCAGCATCATCGTTCGTCAGCGCGGCACGCAGTTCCACGCCGGCAACAACGTCGGCACGGGCAAGGACTACACGCTCTACGCCCTCGTTGACGGCACCGTCAAGTTCGAAGTGAAGGGCGCCTTCGGCCGCCACTACGTTCACGTCGAACCGACCGCTCTCTGATCCTAAATTAGAGATCAGCGAGGCCGGCAGCACCAGAGGCTTCCCGCCAAGGGAAGCTTCCGGTCCGGTTAAAACAAAGCCCAGCGCGGATCTCCCGGCTGGGCTTTTGTTATTCTGATTATTTGATTTTTTACCCCGACTTTTTTCGAGGTTCAACGTGAAATTCGTCGACGAAGCCAATATCGAAGTTCAGGGCGGCAAAGGCGGCAATGGTGCCGCTAGCTTCCGCCGCGAGAAGTTCATTCCGAAGGGCGGTCCTGACGGCGGCGACGGCGGCCGCGGCGGCTCGGTCTGGGCTGAAGCCGACCGCAACATCAATACGCTGGTGGATTATCAGTACACCCGTAAGTTTTTTGCGCCTAACGGTGAAAACGGCCGAGGGGCGGACTGCTACGGTGCGGGCGGCAAGGACGTTGTCCTGCGCATGCCGGTGGGTACCATCATCCGCGATACCGATACGGGTGAGATTGTGGCCGATCTTAACGTGCATGGCGCACGTCAGCTCCTCGCCGCAGGCGGCAAAGGTGGACTCGGCAATCTTCATTTCAAGAGCTCAGTGAACCGCGCGCCGCGTCAATTTACGCCGGGAGAACCGGGTCAGTACCGCTCACTCGAACTGGAGCTGAAGGTGCTCGCTGATGTAGGCCTCCTCGGTATGCCTAATGCCGGCAAGTCCACGCTCATTACAGCGGTCTCCAATGCTCGGCCTAAGATCGCCGACTATCCCTTTACCACGCTGCACCCCCATCTGGGCGTCGTTCGTGTGGGGCCCGAGCAGAGTTTTGTATTGGCCGACGTTCCCGGACTGATCGAAGGCGCTGCGGAGGGTGCCGGTCTCGGACATTTGTTCCTGCGCCACCTTTCCCGCACGAAAGTGCTGCTGCACGTTATCGATGCAGCGCCTTTGGACGATACGGTCGATCCCTTCGAACAGGCGCATGCACTCGTGGCTGAACTCGAAAAGTACGATCCGGAACTTGCCGCCAAGCCTCGCTGGGTAGTGCTCAACAAGATGGATCTCGTGCCCGAGGAAGAGCGCGACGCATTGGTTGAGAAGTTCCGCTCGGCCTTCGCCCGTGAAGGCGAACCGGTGTTTGCGGTGTCAGCTGCAACACGTGAAGGTTTGACCACACTCCTCAATGCGCTTGCTCAGAAGGTCGACGAAGATCGCCGCGCCGAACGCGCGTTTCTCGACGATGAGCGTTTTGATGAGGAGCGCGAGAACGCCGAACCGTACGATCCGGCAGCGCATTGATTTGAAACATCAGTTTTAAGCCCGAAAGCCGCTTCGAATCATGTGTGAGCGGCTTTCCTGTCGTGCAATTTCCATAGGAGAAGACGCCATGGTCGGTCAGGAATCGCTTCTTAAAGAGGCGCGTCGCATTGTTGTCAAGGTTGGGAGCGCATTGGTTACCAATGACGGACGCGGTCTTGATGTTCGTGCGATCGAGCGCTGGGCCGGTCAAATTGCCGCGCTCCGCGCGATGGGCCGCGAAGTGCTCCTGGTGAGCTCTGGCGCTATTGCCGAGGGCGTGCTTCGTATCGGCTGGGAAACTCGACCGACTCGCGTTTGTGAGCTTCAGGCCGCCGCCGCGGTGGGACAAATGGGGCTTGCGCAGGCCTATGAAGAACATTTCGGCCGTCACGGCATCAAGACCGCTCAGGTGCTCCTTACCCACGCCAATCTGGCGGACCGAGAGCAGTATTTGAATGCCCGCATGACGCTCATTGAACTGCTGGGGCTCGGCATCGTTCCCGTTATCAATGAGAATGACACCGTGGTGACCGAAGAAATCAAAGTGGGCGACAACGATACGCTGGGCGCTTTGGTGACGAACCTTGTGGAAGCTGATGTGCTCGTGATTCTGACGGATCAGCGAGGTCTTTTCACGGCGGATCCCCGATCCAATCCGGATGCGGAGTTCGTCCAATTTGCTCAAGCCGGTGATCCGGCTTTGGAAAAGATGGCTGGGGGCGCAGCAAGCACGCTCTCCAAGGGCGGCATGATCACGAAGATTCTGGCCGCCAAACGCGCAGCACGTTCGGGCGCGGGCACCATCATTGCTTCCGGCCGAGAAGAAAACGTGCTCGTACGGCTCGCCCAGGGCGAAGCGATCGGCACGCACCTGAGCCCCGCTTCTTCAGTGCTCCATGCCAAGAAGCAGTGGATTGCCGACCATCTGCGGGCGGCTGGCAGGCTCGTCCTGGATTCGGGTGCCGTGAGAGCACTTAAGCGAGATCACACGTCGCTCCTTCCGGTCGGCGTGAAAGCCGTGGAAGGCGAATTCAAGCGCGGAGAAATGGTGGTGTGCGTTGACGAAGCCGGCTGCGAGATTGCTCGCGGTCTGGTGGGGTACTCAAGCACTGAAGCCCGCCGCATCTGCCGTGCCCATACCGATGAGGTCATGCAGATTTTGGGCAGCATGGATGCGCCCGAAATGATCCATCGCGACAACTTGGTCGTCCTCTGAAGGTGCGAAAAAGTACAATAACGCGTTGATTCTCAGCCGCTCCCCGCGTTTTGAAATTCCGGAGCGGCATTCCTTTTTTTTAAGCACCCTGGCGGAAGACGCCGCGGCGGGTGCCTCCATTTGATATGCGAGCCCGTTCCTTTTTCATTTCGACTCTCAAAGAAGCGCCGGCCGATGCCGACGTCATCAGCCAGCAGTACATGATTCGCTCCGGCATGATCAAGAAGCTTGCCGCCGGCGTATATACCTACATGCCGCTTGGCCTTCGCGTCATCCGCAAAATTGAAAACATTATCCGCGACGAAATGGTTCGTGCCGGATCGATTGAATTGCTCATGCCGATGGTGCAGCCTGCAGAACTCTGGCAGGAAACCGGGCGCTGGGAGAAGTACGGTCCCGAACTCCTGCGCATCAAAGATCGTCATATGCGCGACTTCGTGCTGCAGCCGACGTCCGAAGAGGTCATCACCGATGTCGCCCGCCAGGAAATCAAGAGCTGGCGTCAGCTGCCGGTGAATTTCTTCCACATTCAGACGAAATTCCGCGACGAGCGCCGTCCGCGTTTCGGAGTGATGCGCGGTCGTGAATTCACGATGAAGGACGCCTATTCGTTTGACCGTGATGAAGCCGGTGCCGGCCTCTCTTACGACAAGATGTATGCGGCCTATCAGCGCATCTTTACCCGTATTGGTCTTGTTTTCCGTGCGGTGCGCGCCGATACGGGCTCTATCGGCGGCTCGCGTTCGCATGAATTCCAGGTGATCGCCAATGCCGGTGAGGACGTCATTGCCTACTGCCCGGATTCGGACTACGCCGCCAACATTGAACTGGCCGACGCATCATCCGTCCTTGACGGCCGCAAAGCGCCGACAGCCGCTTTGGAAAAGCGCGCTACGCCGGGCAAGGAAAAATGCGAGCTCGTGGCGGAATATCTGGGCCTGCCGCTCCTGAGCTGCATCAAGAGCGTCGTGCTTGCTGCGGACCGTACCAATGAAAAGGGCGAACCGCTTCCGGCAAAGATTGTGCTTGTGCTGCTTCGTGCTGACCATGAACTCAACGAAGTGAAGGCTGGCCATATTCCGGAACTCAAGGACGGCTTCCGGTTTGCCACTGACGCGGAAATTCTTGCCGCATTTGGTTCCAAGCCGGGCTACCTTGGGCCGGTCGGCGTGAAGAGCGATATCGCTGTGTATGCTGATAAGACGGCTGCCGACATGTCTGATTTCTGCTGCGGTGCGAACGAGGAAGGCTTCCACTATTCGGGCGTCAACTTTGGGCGAGATCTGCCCGAGCCCGTCGTCATGGATCTGCGCAATGTGGTCGAAGGCGACAAGTCTCCCGACGGCAAGGGCGTTCTGCGTCTGCAGCGCGGCATTGAAGTCGGTCATGTGTTCTTCCTCGGCACGCGCTACAGCGAACCGATGCACGCCACTTTCCTCGATGAAAACGGCCAGCCGAAGCCCATGCAGATGGGTTGCTACGGCATTGGCGTTACCCGCGTGGCGGGGGCGGCGATCGAGCAGCGACATGACGACAAAGGCATCCAGTGGCCCGACGCCATCGCGCCGTTTGAAGTGGTCATCTGTCCGATGAACTACGCCAAGAGTGAAGATGTTCGCAAGGCGGCTGATGCGCTTTACGAAGACCTGAAGGCGCGCGGTGTTGACGTGATTCTCGATGACCGTGACATGCGTCCGGGCGTGATGTTTGCGGAATGGGAGCTCATCGGCGTGCCGCACCGCGTGGTGATCGGTGACCGCGGTCTGAAGAACGGCGAAATCGAATACGCTGAGCGTACGAATTTGGCCGAAAAGACGATGGTTCCGGTTGCCGATGCGGCAGCCTTCATTGTCGGCCGTATCAAGCGCGACTAAAACGCAGGGATGATGCGCCGATGTGATCGGCGCATACTGAGCGAGCAGCCAATCAATCGGCCTGCAGATTTGGATTCTGCAGGCCGATTGATTTTTGGCGCAGCCAACGGGCAGCCGTCACTTGCCGGCAGTATCGTCCACCGGATCGAACGTAATGGTCAGCACGCTTGGAATAGCTTCGCCGCCAGTGGGCTGCGGGAACGGATTACACAAGCGAATGGCACGCAGGACATTGGTATCGTAAGCGGAGAGCCCAGAGCTCTTTTTGAGTTCGGGCGAGCCGATTTGTTTGCCGTCGGACTGCAGGCGCACTTGATATTCCGCGACATAACGTCCGCGAGGCGTATTGACCGGAACGTCGAACAAGATGTTCGGGCGGATGCAGGCACGCACTCTGTTGGACCAGGTGGCCAGTGCGGAGCCGGTGAGGCTTCGGCGGAAGTTGCGCTGATCACCTCGAGTGGTGCCCGAGCGCTGCGCATTCGGGTCAATCTTGGCTGCAAGACGAGCGAGTTCGCGTTCACGCGCTTGCTGAGCAATGCGGCGTTTGGCTTGTTCGGCTTCTCGAGCCTGCCGTTCCGCCGCAGCCTTTTGAGCGGCTTCCTGTGCTTGGCGTTCGGCTTCTTCGCGCTTTAACTCTTCAGCGATTCGCTTTGCTTCGGCTTCAGCGGCACGGCGCTCTTCTTCGGCCTTTTTGGCTTCCTCAGCTTTACGTGCTTCTTCGGCCAGACGCGCGGCTTCCTGACGACGGGCTTCTTCGGCCTGACGTTCCTCTTCCGCTCGTTTTGCCTGCTCGGCAAGACGTTCCTGAGCGATGCGCTCTTCTTCTTCGCGGCGAGCCTCTTCGGCTAGACGACGCTGCTCGGCCTCGATAGCTTCCTGACGCATGCGCTCAATCTCTTCGGCGCGGGCGCGCTCCTGCGCAATACGTTCGGCTTCTTGGCGGCGGGCTTCAAGTTCCTCCTGAGCTGCGCGGGCGATCTGCTCCTCTTCAATGCGCTGAGCTTCTTGGGCTTTCTCGCGAGCGATGTCTTCAGGAGTGGGCTGGGCGGGTTCAGGCTGGGCAGTGGGCGGAGGCTCTGCGGGCGGGTTGGGTTCTGGAGCCGCAGCTTTCTGCTCCTGCTGCTCTTCGGTGTCTTTGCTCTTAACTTCCGGAAGCTTTTCAGCAACGCCGGACGGATCGTTGCCGCCGGAAATTTCTTCCGGCGCCCAAAGTTCCGCATAAACGGCCTCCTCGGACGTATTCCATTGGAACGCAGTAAAGAGACCCACAAAGAGCGCGCCGTGCACGGCAACCGAAAGGAGTGCGGCGGGAAACATGTCCCGGCGATCCGCCTGATGCTCTCGATTAAAACCGCTGATGGGTGGCTTGATGCTCATAGAAAAGATCCTTCAATGGGCATCAGCGGGCGGCCGTAGGCCGCTCAACCTTGAGCGAAAGTCCGACGCGCTCAACTTCTGCGCTCTGTAAAAGTTTCATGACGTTCACGACATCTTCGTACCGCACATCTTTATCGGCGGCAATCACCACTGGAACTTTTGCATCCCCGGCCTGCGCAGAACGAACGGCGGCAACCAGTCCAGGCATGTCAGTCGGCTGCATTTCCTTGCCTGCGCGAAGCGACAGACGGCCGTCGGGATAAACGACGACTTCGACCACTTTTTCAGGTGCTTTCGACGCTTTGTTGACGGATGGCAGGTTGACGACGCTCGGATTCACAAAGGGGGCGGCAACCATCAGGATGACGACGAGCACGAGCATCACGTCGATGTAGGGAACGACGTTGATCTCGGCCATCAGGCCGCGGCGGCGGCTTTTGCTGCTGAGAGCCATTGAGAGTTCCTCCGGAATCAGCGCGATTGGCGCTCGAGAATGTTGAGGAATTCTTCGCTGAAGCCGTCAACGCGGTTGGAGAGACGGCCAACGCGGTTGTTGTAGTAGTTGTAGGCGGCGACTGCAGGAATGGCGGCAAAGAGGCCGATGGCAGTGGCTACCAGCGCCTCGGCAATGCCCGGCGCAACAACGGCGAGACTTGCGTTTTCAAGGCTCGAGAGCCCCGTGAAAGCGTTCATGATGCCCCAAACCGTGCCGAAAAGACCGATGTAGGGTGAAGTGGAACCGATGGAGGCAAGCATCGGCAGACCGTTTTCAAGCCGGTCCATCTCACGGGTAAAGACTGCCCGCATAGCGCGGGAGACGCTGTTGACCGTATCGGCAGCTCCGGCCGTTTGACGCTGTTTCATGAATTCGTTCATGCCGGCGGCAAAGATGCGCTCTTCCATGCCGGAAGTGTCGCGGGAGCGGTTGGCCGTGTCGAGCAGTTTCGTGAGTTCCGTGCCGCTCCAAAAACGCGACTCGAAATCGTCGGTTTGACGCATGGCGCGGCGCACGACGAAGAATTTCTGGAAGATGACCGTCCAGCTGGCAAGCGAAAGCACGATCAGAATAGCGAGAACGGCCTTCACGACCAGACTCGCGTTGGCGATGAGCGTGAGGATCGAAAGATCGGCAGTGGTGTTCATAATGGAAAGCTTTGTCGGAATGAATGAACTGGAATTTAGTCGGCAAGGTCGAGCAGCGCGCGGATTTTTTCGTAGAGCGACTCCGGCATTGCAGCCGGCGCCATCGTGCGGCGGCTCACAGCGCCGACGCGCACTTCGCCTTCAGTAATGAGTTCGCTGCCTCGATAAACATTTTGCTCAAAGACGATCGAGGCGCGCCGCAGTGTCTTGATGCGCGTGCGCACGGTCAGGTGGTCTTCGAGCTTGGCGGCTCGACGGTAGCGGATGGCCACACTTACGGCAACAAAAAGGACGCCGTCGGGATCGGTGAGCGAATTCGCCTGCGCGACTTTGAGCTCCTTGAGGAGGTTCGAGCGGGCGCGCTCCATGAATTTGAGGTAGTTGCTGTGATAGACGATGCCGCCGGCATCGGTGTCTTCCCAGTAAACCTCAACAGGGAATTCGGCTGTGAATTCTGGCATGAGGAGAAATGCGTTTCGAAGGCTCCAGTCTGGCAGAAGGCATTTGCGGGCATTCGGACTGCTGGAGCGGAAAATTTGGATTCGAAGACCATACGAGCAGCATCAGCGGAAGCGCTTCAAATCGTGTTCCACAGTGCATTTATCCCGCCGTCGTTCGAGTGATCCCGTAGTATAGGTGCTCTTCAGCAGCTGTTGACCTGTAGGAGCGTCGACGGCAAAAAATCGCAAAAGATTGCTGTACTGAAGCAGGTCTGCGAAAGTCTGTTTCAGATGGATAGGAGAACACAAATTGACCCAAGGCCGGAGATCGATAAGCGATTATGCGTCCGCGTTGACGGCTAAGACCGATCCTGCGCACAGTCTTTTCAGTCGACGTGCCGTTTGGGCGGCTGCTGCCGCAGTGCTCGTGTTTGCGGCGTTGCTTTTTACGCTTCCGGATGTTACCAACAATCCGCGGCCGCTTGCTGAGTACGGCGAAAAGACGCTTTTTACAGCTTTTGGCGGCAGAAGTCCGCGGACGCTTGATCCACAGCGGTCATATTCGAGTGATGAAACGGCCTATACCTATTCCATCTATGAGCCGCCTTACCAGTACGCCTATCTGAAGCGGCCCTATGAGCTCGAGCCCCGCACGGTTGAAAAGGTAGCCGAGCCAAAGTACTTCGACAAAAGCGGAAAGGAGCTGCCGGCGGATGCCGATCCGGAAGCGGTGGCGGAGTCCCGCTATGTGCTTAAGATCCGCCGAGGCATTTTTTATGCGCCGCATCCGGCCTTTGCCAAAGATGAAAAGGGCGCTTTTCGCTACCACCATCTGGATGCGGACTTGGCAGCCCGCGTGCGCAGTCCTTTTGATCTGCCTGAAGCGGGCACACGAGAGCTCACGGCTGCAGACTACGCCAACGGCATTCGCCGTATTGCAAGTCCTCAGGTGGTGAGCCCGATTTACGGCACGATGAGTTCACGCATTGTGGGTTTTCCCGATTTTAAAAAGCGGCTTGACGCCAAGTGGCGGGCCATGCGTGAGGCCGGCGCCTCTGAAGAGACATTTTTTGATCTGATGGCAGAACCCCTTGAGGGGGTACAGGTCATTGACGACCATACATTGGAAATCCGCATTCACGGCAAAGACCCCCAATTTGCCTATTGGCTCGCAATGACCTTTTTCGCGCCGATGCCGCAGGAAGCAGAGCGCTTTTATGCACAGGCGGGATTGCGAGCCAACAACGTATCGCTCGATACCTGGCCTGTCGGCACCGGAGCCTTTCGTATGCAGACCTTCCGCGAAAATCGCCTGCATGTGCTCGAACGGAATCCGCTTTATAAGCACGGTTTTTATCCCTGCACGGGTGAGCCCGACGATGAGAAAAAAGGCCTCCTAAAGGACTGCGGCAAACCTCTGCCGCTCGTTGACCGCGTGGTTTTTGAAGTGGAAAAAGAAGCCATGCCGCTGCAGTCGAAATTTTTGGCGGGGTATTACGACAGTCCGTTTATCGATCGTGTCGATACGGGGCTCGGCTATTTGGTCGCAATGGATGACGATCCGGACAAGGCGGCGCTTTACGGCGGCCGCGGACTGAAGTTTCCTAAAACCGTGATGGCAGGACTTTGGTATCTAGGATTTAATTGGCTCGATCCCGTTGTGGGCGGCGGATCAACCCCGGAAGAAGCTGAGCGGCATCGCGCGCTGCGCCAGGCGATTTCTATCGCGGTCGATTGGGAGGAAAATATTGCCATCTTCCAGAAAAACCAAGGCATGCCGGCACATGGACCGATTCCGCCCGGTCTCTTTGGCTGGCGGGCTGACGGTCCGGAAGCTTTTAATCCTGTGGTGTATGAAAAGCACAATCAGCAGGTGATCAGAAAGCCGATTGAACGGGCCAAAGAGCTGCTTGCCAAAGCCGGGTGGCCTGACGGGCGCAATGCTCAGACGGGTGAGCCTTTAGTGCTCTTTTTTGACTATCAGAATGCCGCGCAGGGGTCGAGCGCCTATCTGGAGTGGTACCAGCGGCAGTTTAAAAAACTCGGTATTCAGCTTGAGATCCGTGCCACCGATTACAACCGCTTCCAAGAAAAAATGAGCAAGGGGGCCGCGCAAATCTTCTTCTGGGGATGGAACGCCGATTATCCGGATGCGGAAAATTTCCTTTTTCTCTTTTACGGTCCCAATGGCAAGGTGGCGCATGAGGGAGAGAATGCGGCCAACTATGAGAATCCGGCATTTGACCAGGCTTTCCGTGAAATGCGGCTCTTAGAAGACGGGCCGCAGAAGGCTGCGCTCATCGACCGAATGGTTGAGATTCTGCAGCAGGATGCCCCCATTCTCTTTGGCTATTTCCCGCCGGCCGCAGCGGCTTATCAGTCCTGGGTTGAAAATGCCAAGCCTTCCGGATTGGTACAGAACGCGCTGCAGTACTACGACGTTGATGCAGATCTTCGGCTGGCGAAAATTCGGGAATGGAATCGTCCTGTGCTTTGGCCGCTTGCCGTTCTTGCGCTTGGGATCGGACTCCTCGTTTGGGGAGCTCTTGCAGTGCTCGCTCGCCGACAGGCCAGGCGCCTGCGGCCGCTGAAGTCGAATGGAAGGAGCCGCTGATGATCAACTATTTGCTTCGCCGCGTGGTCTACGGCATTTTGATTCTGCTTGGCGTCAATCTCATCACGTTCGTGCTCTTTTTTGCCGTCAATACGCCCGACGACATGGCGCGGCTCAATTTGGGCGGCCGCCGCGTGACGGCTGATGCCATTGAGGCTTGGAAAGCGGCGCGCGGTCTCGACAAACCGCTCTTCATCAACACAGCGGCCGAGGGTGTGCAAAAAATAACGGACACGGTTTTCTTTGAGCGAAGCGTGCCGCTCCTTTTCTTTGATTTCGGCCGCAGCGACTCGGGCCGCGATATCGGCTACGAAATTTCAACCCGCATGTGGCCCTCTCTGGCGCTTGCCGTACCGACTTTTCTGCTCGGCCTCATCGTGATGGTGGCCTGGTCGCTTTTGGTGGTGCTTTTTCGCCGAACGAGGGTGGAGGCGGCAGCCATTGGGCTCTCTGTCTTTCTGATGTCCATTTCCTCGCTCTTTTACATCATTGTGGGCCAGTGGCTCTTTTCAAAGCTGATGCGGCTTTTCCCCATTTCAGGATGGGCGGACGGCTGGGGATGCACGGCATTCTTGGTGCTGCCGGTGCTGATTGCGCTCTTTTCGCGTTTGGGCAGCGATACGCTCCTTTATCGAGCGATGTTTCTCGAGGAAATCGGCCGCGACTATGTTCGTACGGCACGCGCCAAGGGGTTATCTGAAGGCGCAGTACTGCGGCGTCATGTGCTCCGAAATGCTGCGCTTCCCATCATCACCTCGTCGGTAGCGGTGATTCCAATGCTTTTTATGGGAAGCCTCATTATGGAAAGCTTCTTCGGCATTCCCGGTCTGGGGAGCTATACGATCGACGCTTTGGGGGCACAGGACTTTTCCGTCGTACGCACGATGGTTTTTCTCGGCACCTTCGCCTACATCATCGGCTTGATTGCTACCGATATCGTTTATGCCTGGGTGGATCCGCGCATCCGACTCGCTTGATGCGCTCAAGGCTCTCTCAGGACTCGTCAGAACACCGCTCAATTCGTCATGCTTCCTGTTTTCCTTCCGACTGACTTTGTTGCGTGGGGGCTTTTCGTCCTCCTCATATTGGCCGTCCGTCATGTTCGCCGATCGCCGGAATTGGCACGCCGCTGGCGCATGGTTTTTGCGAGGCCTTCTGCAGCAGCCTCGGCTGCCGTACTGGCGATTTTTCTGCTGACGGCGCTCATGGACTCCATTCATTGGCGCGACGCACTGCCGCCGGCGGATGCCTCAGACGCCGCAAGTGCCGTGCAGGCGTACTCTCCGGAGGTGAAGTCCCTTTTGGATGTTGTGATACTGGAGCGCCTTAAAGCGGCAGGGGATGAGCGCAGCTATTCCATGCCTTTTGCGCTTCGCGAATTCGACAAGACGACGGTTTTTAAAGACGGACATGCCGTACGTGATTTCCAGCCGCTCAAAAATGCGGGGAAACTCTTTGGGCACCGTACAAGGACATTTGAATTGGTAAAGGGAACGCTGATTGCCGCAATCGCGGGCGGTGTTACAGCCTTTCTCGCGTGGATTTTCACGGCTTTGGCGATAGCCCGCCGGCGAAACGCGACCTTCACGCAGACCTTGATGGTGATGCGGAACCGAGACGGGCGTTTCCCATGGAGACCGGCCATGCTTGTTTTTACAGTCGCTTGGCTGCTGATGGTCTGGCTTATCCTGATTTGGCCCAACTGGCACGTTTTCGGTACGGATGCGGTTGGCAACGACGTGCTTTATGAAGCGGTCAAAAGTGTTCGAACGGCGGTGGTGATCGGTTCGCTCGCAACGCTCGCGACGCTGCCGTTTGCGCTGACGCTCGGAATTGCCGCAGGCTATTTCCGCGGGTGGGTGGACGATGTCATTCAGTATGTTTATACGACGATCTCCTCTATTCCAAGCGTGCTCCTCATCGCGGCATCCGTACTGATGGTGCAGGTGTTCCTCGATAAGCACCCAGAGCTCTATCAAACCAGTCTCGAACGCGCGGATCTGCGGCTGATGCTGCTCGCGGTCATCATCGGCATGACTGGCTGGGCTACGCTCGCGCGGCTTTTGCGGGCTGAAACGATGAAACTCTCCACGCTCGACTTCGTGTCAGCGGCTAAAGCCTTGGGCGTGAAGCCTTTTGCGGTGATGCGGCGCCATATTCTGCCCAATGTGATGCACATCGTTCTGATCGTTACGGTGCTCGACTTTTCGGGCATTGTGCTCTATGAGGCCGTGCTTTCTTATGTCGGCGTCGGGGTGGATCCCACCATGCATTCCTTCGGCACCATGATTAATTCAGCCCGCAGCGAACTGTCGCGCTCTCCCATGATTTGGTGGAATCTTCTCGCCAGCTTTCTCTTCCTTGTGACGCTGGTGCTCTCGGCCAATATTTTTGCTTCTGCCGTTCGAGATGCCTTTGATCCTCGTGCCGCGGGCCGTGGCCACGCTTGATGGAGGGGTGCTGATGAATATCCAAAGTGAACCGTCGCTGTTATCGGTCGACCGCCTGACGATAGATCTGCCGCTCTCGGGCGGCGTGCTTCACCCTGTGCGCGGCGTGAGTTTCACCGTACGCCGCGGTGAAGCGCTGGCGCTTGTGGGGGAATCGGGCTGCGGCAAAAGCCTTACTGCGATGGCGCTGATGCGGCTGCTGCCCGAGGATGCTCAAGTGCCTTCGGGGACGGTGACGCTCGAGGGACGAGAGCTCTTGTCACTCACCGAGAAAGAAATGGAGCGCGTTCGCGGGGCAGGCATTGCCGTGATTTTTCAGGAACCGGCAACGAGCTTTAACCCCGTGATGACGGTGGGCGATCAGGTGGCGGAAATGATCCGCACGCATTTGACGTGCGGACGCACGGAGGCAAGAGCGCGTGCCGTCGAGTGGCTGCGCCGAGTCGGCATTCCTCGCCCAGAAGAAGCATATGACGCTTATCCGCATGAGTTGTCGGGCGGTCTGAAGCAGCGTGCGATGATCGCCATGGCACTCTCGGCAGATCCCAAAGTGGTGGTGGCGGATGAGCCGACCACGGCTTTGGATGTCACTGTAGCGCGTCAGGTTCTCGAGCTTCTCAATGACTTAAAGCGCGAACGCGGTTTGACGCTCATTTTCATCACTCATGACCTTGCGCTGCTGCCAGGGATCGCTGATCGCGTTGCACTGATGTATGCGGGTGAAATTGTCGAAATGGCGCCGACAGAAGCATTTCTTGCCCATCCGGAGCATCCTTATGCGCAGGCGCTCCTGGGTGCGCTGCCGCGGCCGGACGGTGCTCCGCTCCAGCCGGTGGAAGGCTCGGTGCCGAATCTTTGGGGGCCGCTCAAGGGCTGCGCTTTTGCGCCGCGCTGTGCACGGGCCAAGTCAAAGTGCTTTGAACATGCGCCTGCTCCTCAGTCTCGGCGCGATGGGCTGGGCACTGTGCGGTGCATCTTCGCGGGCGACAAGACGACCGCCGAATGCAGGACGTTCGCTGCGCCCGAAGCGGCGGCCATAGACGGAGAGCCCGTGCTGGAACTCCCACATGCGGCAGTACGTACGGCACCCAAAGGCTTTACGCAGTCGCTCGCGGCTTTTGTCGGCCGTGCGGTCGGCCGCACTATTTTGCCGGACTGCACGCTGAGGCTTCATCGCGCAGAGACGCTTGCGCTCGTCGGTGAATCGGGAAGCGGCAAGACGACGGCCGCCTTGACTGCTTTAGGGCTTTTAGGAAACGGACTGCTCGCTGAGGGTACTGTGCGCTGCGGCGGTATTTCAATGCCGGTTGCAGGGCCTCGCAGCCCGGTTTTCAGAAGAAAGGTACAGATTGTTTTTCAGGATCCCTTTTCTTCGCTTGATCCGCGCATGACAGTGGGGCAGATTTTGGAAGAGGCGCTCGTTTCGCTCAGACCGGACTTGACGCCTGCAGAGCGACTTCTCCGCATGCAGGCGCTTTTGAAGGAGACTGGACTCGCTCCCGAAAGTCTGGAGTGTCTGCCGCATGAATTTTCGGGCGGTCAGCGTCAACGCATTGCCATTGCCCGAGCACTCTCGGTTGAGCCTGAAGTGATTGTGCTCGATGAACCAACTTCCGCTTTGGACGTTTCCGTACAGGCGCAAATTCTCAATTTGCTCGGCAGTCTGCAGCGCGAGCGCGGTTTGGCTTATCTGCTCATCACGCATAACTTTGCCGTGGTGGAGCACGCTGCCCACCGCGTGGCGGTTATGCAGGGCGGACGAATCGTTGAAGAAGGTGCTGCAGCAGCGGTGCTGACGCATCCCAAGGCGGCTTATACAAAGCGGCTGCTGGCGAGTGTGCCGCGGCTCTAGCGGAGCGAGTTAAGAACCATGCAATGCCTTCTAAAACGTCTTGCCGCTTCGGCGCTATCGACACGGTGACGACCTACTGCCGATCGTTGTCTTGACGATGAAATTGGCTGGCCTTTTCAGGCTGACGGGTATGGCGCTTTCATCCGCAGACATTCGAATCGTCTTCATGGAGCCTGCGGGTGATGAGCATTGGTCGGTATCGATGATTCGGCAAATGCCGCGGGATCGGGAAACAAAGACGAAAGAAAGACGACATAGCCGCCTGATTATGAGTGTCAATGCGCAACTTTTTGCTGAAGACCTCAAAGAACGCATAAAAGCCATACCGTTTGTCAGCAGGACAGACCGCCATTGTCACCCGTTTGTCGGAAAATCGACTGCCGTGATTCTCCCAAAGAACGAAGAAGATCCAAGGCGCTCTGAAGAGCACGGTGCGGCTTAACGCGAAGAGGCAGAAGGGCTTGCGCGGACAGTCGTTTGGGAGGATTTTCAGCCAGCGGCTCCTCCGCCGGATATTCGGCAAACATGATGATTCGAACGGCATTGGAATCCGGGGCTGCCGATGATTCCCAGATTTGCTTGCTGTGCCGGTCCGGTTTCGAATGCGTTTTGGGCTGATTGCAGCGTGAAGCCGGCAATGACTTTGGCTTTGCTGATCGGAGGATGGGTCTGCTCGAAGACTCGTTTGCAGAACGAGAGAAAGCTCTGGCCGGAACGGTTCCGTCCGCAGTCGTCATAGGCTCGGGAGCTTGGGCGGGGCAGCGTGATCGTCTTGGAGACTTCTTGGTTGTGAGCGTCTTCACAGTTTCTTCACTGCGGCTGCATCCGGCCATCAAGCGATTGGACGCTGACGGAGGCGTCTACATGAAGCAAGGGTTACTACCACACCCAAAAAAGAGGAATGTTCCCTGTAAGCAACAAGATGTCGATATAGGGTTTACATCACACATATCGATAAACACGCGATTTCAGGCCAACAAAAGCGACTGTGGTCATCTAAGGGTATCCCCCCCCCCTAATATTCTTGATTTTTTACGATGTCCGTTGTGTTTGCGCACAGCCCGGCTCGAGTGCAGTTCCACTTGGCATGGGTATACAAGATCAATCTTGGAGTAAAAACAATGAATCGTACATTTAAGGTGGCTAAGTCGCTCACACGCGGCGTCGTGGTCACAAGCGAAAAGGCCTCCTCCTATCAGGGCAAGGCCGTCAAGACCGTAGTCGCAGCTGCTGTGGCTTCTCTCGTGGCAGGCGCGGCGATCGCTGCGAAGACACCTGTAGATGACATCAAGCTTGGTGCGGACGGTGCCCTCGTTAAGGACAGCACCAATGTGACGGCGGTAGTGACCGGTACGGCTACCGTTACATATAAAGATGGTAGCAATATCAAGACGGACAAGTGGGATGCCGATAAATATAACCATACGGGTACTACGACGGTGACGCTTGACGGCGGCAAGATCGTTGTTGATGCGACGGGTTATACCGACAGCCAAGATTTCACGATGGGTAAGGGCTCCGTTACGGGCAACGGTACCATTGCTGTTACAGCCGGCACCAAGGCTGCCAAGCTTTTCTTGAATAAGAATAGCGACGGGACTGGCGGTGCGCTTACTCTTAAGAAGGCGGATATCACTCTTGCCGGTACCACTGCTGCTGCAGCCTTGGAAGCTCAGTCGACCGTCACTATTGAAGAAGGTTCTCTCAACTTCACGATCGCAGGAGACGCGAAGACGGGTACTGGCTCATTGATTTCGGGCGGAGCCATTACGCTCGGCAAAGCGGCTGATAAGGAAAATGCCGCAACGGCTGTGGCCATCAATGTTGCCAAGGACGTCACGGCTACGGTTAAGAGTACTGATGTCATCAAGCTCACGAACGCTGCGTTTGCCAACGCCGGCAAGCTGACGCTTAAGGGTTCTCAGATCGCTCTCGACTCCGACTTCGATGACTCGACGAATGCCGGTACGACGGTATTTGACGGCGCAACGACGCTCTCCAAGAACTTCACGGGTTCTGTCGTTGAAATGGCTGACGCGGCTACGGCTGCTAAAGATGCCAAGCAGGTCTTCACCGGTGATGTTACTGTGGGTGCCGGTGCTGCCTTTGCGGCTGACAAGCTGACGATTTCTAAGGACAGCACGCTTAGCACCACTGCAGCTGTAACGGGTGAAAATGCAAAGGCCGCTGGCTCCTTGAATGTCTCCGAAGCGATTGTTAAGACAGGCACTCAACACAGCTTCTCCGGTACGGAAACCTTCGGCAAACTGACGATCGGCGATGCTGCTGCGACTACTCCGACTGCCGCCAAGATTACAGTTGCGGCCGGCACGCTCGATGTGAGCGATACGCTGACGGTGAAGGGCAATGCCGTTAAAAATGAATCGGCCTCCACTGATGGAACGGCTACTCTCGCGCTGACGGGCGGCGTCACGACGCTGAAGACCGCATCTATCGGCGACTTTGGTGTTCTTTCAGTTACTAGCACGGCCAAACTTAACGTTACCGACACCCTGACCGTTGCGGGCAGCGCGGCCAATAAGACTGCCGCGGTTACGCTTGCTGGTGAGAACGCCGCCATTGCCAACCTCGTTGTCAATGCAAACGGTACAGTCACTGCTTCGTCTCGTGACAAAGATTTGACGATCACCAATCTTACGGTCGGCAACGGCGGTTCTTTCACGGTGAACGGTTCCTACGCGATGGTTGAAAAGCTTTCTGTGGCGAAGGCTGATACGACCAATAACAAGGCTGCAGGAACGTTTACTCTGACGAGCGGCACGTTGGAAACGACCGGTGACCAGATCTTCACGGTGGATAACACGAAGACGACGCTCGCCGAGAAGCTCTCGCTCAAAGACGGGCTTACGACGGATTCGTTCACTGGCGGCGAACTCGTTCTCGTTGATGAAACCTACAACGGCAAAGCGATTCAGTACACGCTTTCCGATTGGCAGACGGTTAAAGCTGAATTGGGTTCCAGCACGGATCTCGTCCTTCTTTACGGCACGCTGGTGGGTGCAACCGGTGACGACGGCGTAACCGCTAAGGCTTCGTTCAACGAAGCTCAAACGGTCGGCTATACCGGTAAGAGTGCTGTACTTTGGAAGTACGGCCAGGCGGCAGCCGCAGCGACGGTCAGTGGAAAAGATTTGACGGTTGGTTCGATCGAATTTACGAAGGCTGACGGCTACACCGGCAATCTCGACAGCGTCTCGATCAAAGCTGGTTCGGGTAAGACGGTTTCGCTTCTCAGCGACGCCGACCAGCAGGTCTTCATTGGCGCTCTTGATAAGGACGGCAAGCCGGTTGCCGTCACCCTGGAAAATGAATCTACAGACAGCAAGGGATCGTTCGCATTCGGCGATGAAGGTGACTACGACAACGTCGGTGTTGTGACGAATAAGGTTATCGCCAAGACAGGCGTTACCGTTTACGACGATTTCACGTTCGATGCCGTTGAGCTCGATGGCGGTTTTATCACGGTCGCCGGCCGTATGGCAGCAAAGGACATCACGTCTAAGGCTAATGAAGTCACCACGGTTCAGGAAAGCGGCACGCTGGTTCTGGCCGGCACGGCTGCGGATCCGAAGAAGGGTGAATTTGGTCAGCAGGTGGCCGCTAATGTCACGATTGGCGGTGCTGAAGAAGGGAATTCTACAGCTCAGAACGGCGCACTCTTTGTAGTCGGAACGGCTGATGATGAACAGGCTGCTCAGGTTTACCAGGCTGCGCACCACCTTGACAACACTCTCTGGGTGGGACAGGCTGTCAAGTTCAATGGCAGCGTTTCATTCGCTCAGCAGAATGCCTCTGGCACTTGGAATGGTCGTGACGGTGTGCCCGGCGAAAAGACTGTTGCCATCGATCTCGCTGCCTTGGCTCAGAGCGGCTACACGCACTCTGACAAAGCTGTGATTACGGGATTGACCGTTACTCCCGAGAAGCTGGTTCTCGCTAACCTTCAGCAGGTGAGCAAGGATACGCTCGGCTACAACGACTATCGTGAGCAGTATTTCCTGAATGTTGGTACGGCCGTCAGTACGCGAGTTGATTTTGGTACCGAGTTCTATCAGGAAAGCGCTGCAAACGTCATCAACGGAAACGCTTACTTTGTGGTTGACGAAGATACCGTTAAAGAAGTGAAGGCACTCGGCCTCAACAGCTTCGGCGCTGTCGAATCGGCTGTTCGCAACCTTGAGTTCGGTCAGAACGAAATCGCGGATACGGTGATCTTTGATCTGTACGGCAGTGTGAGAAAGAACGCTTATCTGCTTGCTGCTGATGAAGCTTACGACAAGTACCGTGAGGAACTTCAGAAAGCCGGTAAGTATCCGACGGGGACCTCGGAGGATGATGCAGTTGCTCGGTACAAACTCGAGCAAGAGTTCTATGCTCCCTATGTTGCGGAACTCGTGAAGGCTGAGCACGCAGCCACGAACATGGCGGCTCTGGGCGGCGCGTTCACGACGGCGCTCGACATCAATGATCAGGTCACGGCTGCCGTCAGCCGCCGCACTTCCGCGCAGCGCGTGGAAGGCTTCACCCCCTGGGTGGACGTCTTCGGCACGACCAACGAAGCCAAGCGCCTCTACGGCAACGGTGCCGGCTATGAAGCCGACATCTACGGTGCTGTTCTGGGCTTTGACTACACCGCTGCCTGCGGCGGTACGCTGGGCGTTGCCTTCAACGTCGGTCAGGCGGACGGCAACTCCGTCGGTTCGGGCGCCAAGGTTGACAACGATGCCGACTTCTATGGCGTGAGCCTCTACGGTGCACAGACCTTCGGCGACTTCAACGTCAAGGCTGACTTGGGCTACACCCAGGTTTCCAACGACCTGTCGACGAACAACGTCCTCGGCTCCTACAAGGAATCGCTTGACGCCAATGTCTTCACGTTCGGCCTCGGCACTGAGTACCTCGCCAAGTTCGGCGCGCTCAACGTGACGCCGCATGCCGGCATCCGCCTGAGCCGTATCGACATGGACGACTCCAAGTACGGTGCTGACTACGACGCGATGACGGTCTACCAGCTCCCGTTGGGTGTTGCCTTCTCGGGCAACTTCGACGTGAACGGCTGGAAGCTCGCTCCGATGGTTGACCTCTCCGTTGTCCCCGCCTTCGGCGACAAGGATGCGGTTGCAACCTACACGGGCGGCATCCAGAGCGTCACCCGCGTTGTGGATACCAACCCGATTCAGGCCACGCTGGGCGTCTCCGCTCAGAACGGCGCCTGGACGTTTGGTCTCAACTACGGTCTGACGGCCGGCGGCGACGATCGCATGAACAATGCCTTCAACGCCAACCTCCGTTACTCGTTCTAAAGACTAAAGCTGTTTAGGGAGCAGCTCGAGGCGCTCCCTAAGAACTCCCCCAGAGCTTCTTCCTGCCGTACTCCAAGGGCGGGAAGAAGCGCCTGGGATAACTAAAGCTTTTTCGAGAAGCGCTGAGTTCGTTTGCTTTCGCAACTCTGCTTTCTTCTCCCTGTTTCGTTTGAGAACCCGTTTGCCGCAAGAGCGGGGACGGGTCTTTTTTTCTCTCCGATGAGTTCTTCTGGGAGTCGCCGATGACCCAACCGGATCATGAAGAGCAGACGGAAGTCATTGCGGAAGGCCGCTATCGGCCGAAGGAATGTGCATCAAGGCAAAAACGCCGTGCAGCCGCAGAATTATTTGCTGCGGGCATTGGCTATACCAAAGCCTCTCGAATTCTTGATCTGCCCGTCAATACTCTGCGCGACTGGGCCAAAGCCTGGAAAGCGGGCAAATTTACCGAAGACATTTCAAAGCATCTTTACCGCTACGATGACGAGGTGCGGGAAAAGGCAGTCCGCATGCGCCTGACAGGGCATACTTGGCGCGCTATTCAGAATGAAACGGGCGCTTCCGCCGTGAGCGTTCGTCGGTGGATTGAACAATACACATCAAAGGGCGGCCGCAAAAAAAGGCTTTCGCTTGGGCAGGGTGATTTAGAGCCTTCAATCCGCGATAGAGACGCTTAGCAAAAATCCAGACCATCCGCATAGCGGGAAACGTTGTGAACCGCTTGTCCTTGGAGCAGATGAAGCAAAGCTTCGCAGACGGTTAAGAACGCAAAGGTCTGGCGGAACTTATGCTTGAGCGATGCGGTTTAAAAGAGCGTGGCGTCGCGCATGACTGCGCCGCCTTGATTCGCCGGCGGCGTGAGCTTGAAGTGCTCCCAGGCACGGTGTGCAGCCATGCGGCCGCGCGGTGTGCGCTGCAGGAATCCTTGCTGAATGAGGTAGGGCTCCACTACATCCTCGAGCGTGTCTCGGTCTTCACCGATAGCGGCGGCCAGATTGTCAATGCCGACAGGCCCGCCGGAAAATTTTTCAAGGATAGTGAGCAGAAAGCGCCGGTCGATGAAGTCGAGACCGACAGGGTCTACGTCAAGCATGGTTAATGCGGCGGAGGCAACTTCCCGAGTAATGGTGCCGTCGTGGCGAACTTCCGCATAGTCGCGTACGCGTCGCAGCAGTCGGTTGGCCACGCGAGGCGTGCCCCGGCTTCTGCTCGCAATTTCTGCTGCGCCTTCGGGATCGATGGAGACGCCGAGCAGTCTGGCCGAACGGCGCACGATCGTGATCAGCTCCTCCGTGGTGTAGAACTGGAGCTGATTGACGATGCCAAAGCGGGCACGCAGCGGGTTGGTTAGGGAACCCGCTCGCGTAGTCGCGCCGATGAGTGTGAAGGGCGGCAGGTCAAGCTTGATGGAGCGCGCTGCCGGACCCTCACCGATCATGATGTCGATCTGATAGTCCTCGAGCGCCGGGTAAAGAATCTCTTCCACGACGGGCGAAAGCCGGTGAATTTCATCGATGAAGAGCACATCGTTCTTTTCGAGATTCGTCAGGATGGCAGCGAGGTCCCCCGGGCGCTCCAGTACGGGGCCCGAGGTTTGACGCAGGTTCACGCCCATTTCCTCTGCGACGATGTGCGCGAGCGTGGTTTTGCCTAAACCGGGCGGCCCGAAAAGGAGCAGATGGTCGAGCGGATCGCCTCGGCGCCGCGCAGCTTCAATGAAGATCTGCAGCTGTTCGCGCACCGCTTTTTGCCCGACATAGTCGGCAAGCCGCGTCGGCCGCAGTGCGCGGTCGACGTTCTCTTCATTGGGATTGGCGCAGCCGCCGGCAATCAGGCGGTCGGAGGAGTCTTCGGACATCTTGGAGAAAATGAAAATGCTGTCGTGAGGATGAGCATAGCGCAGCGGCGCGGTGCACTTACTCCGGTAAGACTTAATGCGTGAGTGACTTGAGTGCCAGACGCAGGCCGTCGTTCACCGTGCAGTCCTCGGGGAGCTTCTTCGTCGCGGCAGCGGCTTCGCGTTCGGAATACCCCAAGGCGATGAGCGCGGCCGCAAC
>ULZI01009878.1_pt1 | contig 56012 bp, 42 predicted proteins | sample 1962991 | NCBI WGS metagenome assembly ULZI01 (sample SAMEA4835886, study PRJEB28245) | human gut metagenome | biome: gut microbiome; material: fecal sample | place: Denmark | collected 2008 | reverse complement strand
GTATGGTGTGATGGTGCAGTAAGTTGCCATGTCCGTCCAGTTCCGTATATGCTAAATGGTCTACATTGGTATCAAAGGCAACACAGCCTTCGGAAAAATCATAATTCTTTTGGCTGTTGGACACTTCCACCATGCATTTCACCAACACCCGGCTGCCATGGACTTCCAGACGCCAGGCGATTGCATTCCTTTCATTTGCAGATGCCAAAACTGCCTGCTCCACCAACTCCTGCCCGTATGGGAAGGTGACGTTTTCCAGTACAAGGATTTCGCCTTTGGTCGTGCGGTAGGTTAAATCTTTTGTTTTTACATCATATTTGAAAAGGAAGTTCCCTTGTGTTGCATCCTTCCTGCCGGAAATGGTCATTCCCGGGTTCCTGCCTTTGTACATCGCACGTTTCCAGTCCTCGTGCTGATTTTTATATACAGTGTTTTGTTTCTTGAATAACTGTTTACTTCCAAAGCATACGGAAGGCAGATGATTTTCGATTTTTTCTTCTACTTTCTGAAGTTTGCAGCGGCTGGACTCTATCCTCTGGCTGATCATACGGAGCCTGGCTTTTAATTTCTTGATCTCCGGGTCTAAATACTGCACTTCAAACAAGTATTGGTTTTCATAACACACTGTTTTCTTTTTATAACGCACCTGGAACACCCCTGGGCTTGGTTCACTTTCCCGGCCGCCACGGTAGGATGCAAATTTCCCCTTCCCGGTTTTCGAACGCTTGATGAGGGACTGTTTTTCTTTTTCCAGGTATTCCAGACGTTTGTTGGTTTCCTTAACCTTTTTCTCCATCTGTTTGATGCGGGATTCCAAATTTTCTTTTTGAAGAGCCAGTACTTCCATGGCACTGCGGTAGGCAGCCTTGGCTTCCTGCCTGGCGCTGTTGATGAAATAGTCCGACACATGGAACCGATTCTTTAAAAACATATGGATGGAGAGATTCTCTTTTACAGGTTTATCTCCACCAAAGATGCGGACGTTTGAAAAAGCAATCCGTTTCATAATGTTAAATAGTTCAATTTCTTCTTTAATGATATCTATATCGTCGGTTTTTATGTAAGTAGAAAACAGACACTTTTTCATGAACATCCCTCCTTTTGAACAAAGTATAGCACACATGAATTTCATCCGTATTTTTAGGCAAGAAAAAAGGACATTTTTTCAAATATGGTAATGCGGTCCTCAAAACGGAAATTTTTTCGAACAGTGACGGCACTCATCCCCAATGGAATCAAAGATTTCATATGGGGATGAATGCCTGTCTTTATACTGCTACTGAAAATACATACGTGCTTCGTTCCGTTATAAGTGTTAAGCTATCCTGATTTCGCTTGATATGCGTTGGTGTAATACGAAATCCTTTTCCAAATCCATTATCAAATTCGAACTCGTTATCCCGAATGTAAAGATGAAAATTACACTTGATAGAGATTTCTCTATCTGTAAAAAGTGAACGTCCCGTCCTTGGTCCAAACAACTTCATAATCTCTTTGTTTGTGGTATATTCCAGTGTGTACATATGATATTTCCTCCTCTTATTCCTTTTATGAAACAAAGATGATGATTTTACATAAAAGAAATTCGAAGGTATTCAAAAAACGTAACCGGTTACGTTTTTATATCCAAGAATTGACCATGAAGCAATAACAGTATTTTCTGAATACTATATTCTATATCTTGTATTCTTTATTATATTATTCTATGTACTTTCTTCTTTTTCTCTTCTTCTTTCTTCTCTTATTTATTCTTTCTATTTCTTCTTTTTTATTTGCCCACCCACCCCGGCGGCCTCGGGTTCTTCTGGATGCTCTTGGTGTGCGTCTTCTATCCTTTCGGAGGCTGTTCCTGTCCGTTTGGTCGGTGCCTTGAGCCTTTGCTGTTGGTTTTCGTTTTACAGGTGATTCTCTTCTGGAGTCGGCAACCTCGGCTTTAATTCGGCACCTTTCGGAGGCAATCAAGAAATGGAGTTGGCAGGGGACGCACTGTGAGCCGCCTCCCTACCTCCCCCCGTTTGCAATGCAGACTGCATCCCAGCATCTGCACCACAAACGACCGGCAGCTTCTGGGGAAGTATCCCCAAGGATCAAGGTCTGGCGTAAAACATCCTATTCTACCACGAATTCGCTGACAGTCCCATTCCAGGACGGGTCTTTCTGTATCGCCACGCATGCCCTTCGCATACGCAGCGACCATCGAGATTTTCTTATTTTGGCGTGCGCTCATTACTCGTGCCCCGCTCGGCTTACATCCGACTGTTTTGAAGCAAAGGGATCGAAAAGCAAGAAAGGCCGTAGCATCACACACCTGAAATTCAGGCGATTTCCGCACAGCCTTTAACGCAGATTCCTCCCATGCGTATGAACGGGTGAATGAACGTCTGGCACGGGAAAGGTTGTTTTAAAGAGATAGATTCTGAGCGTTTATCCTGTCCCCTCTGCTGTCTACCATCCCGCTTCCTTGCGGCGATCCAGACCACTACAGAATTCTCCTTCCTCTCAACTCTGGGCCAGTTCTCACTCAAAGCCTAACTGTTCGGGTTCACCTATCGCTTTGAGTGTTTATGAAACATTCCTATTTTTTGTGAGATTGCAAGTGGAATGCTTATTTGTTGGACTTTTTTACTTGCTTTTTTTCACAGATTTCTCGCTCTTGTCGCAGTACAATCGGCATGGAGGCCTCCTGCATACGCCATCTGTCCGCTGTATGTCCAAACAGCTCCCTGCGGGCACCGACCCTCGTTACCTGGAAGGCCGGCTCCTTGTCCCCAACATATACTCTTTACTTTTCTTAACTAAATCTTAAACAACGGCCAGGGTCTCTCACCTGACGGGGACATTTATAAAATGGTAGATTACTTCTCCCATATCGAACTTCTCTATGAACGGCAGCTATGGACCTGCTGCTTCCGGTCATTGGCTATTTTCCATGTGCCAATGGAACATGTTGAAATGCTTTTACATTTCCCCGCTGCCACGGAAATCCATTCCAGTAATCCGTGTCGGGCCTGAGTCATTGTTTTTCGTCTCAATGTGACGGCTTGTCCATTTCTGAAGCTATATACAATATGGGAGATTATTTCTGCTGAAGTGGATTTTTATCCTTTTTTCTCCATGCTTATTCTCTAAGCAGCCTAAGTGTACTACATCAGAAGATACGGTGTATTTTTGGGCATGGGTTTTTACTAGAATTTTCAGAACCGATATTCCATGCTATTTTGTATATTTTTTAACGTAATCGAACAGATTTTCGTAACCGGTTCTGATTTTCTTGCAGAATAAATAGCGCTATCATCCAGCATCATCACATTATACTCTTTTCGGAATATACATCTATTTAATTTGAGGTATCATCTAATTGATTCCATTTTTCTTTTACCTCTTTTTATACTCCATTTTCATCAACATCATGTATATTTGATGTATCTATATGTTTTTCATCACATCCATACTTTTCTTTGTCCTATCCATCTTTTTAATCAGATGTAGATTGTATTTTAAACAGCAGATACGTCTATCTTTTCATGAGATTTACATCTAATTGAGATGATGTTTATGGCGGCAGATGTACATTTCTTTCATCTACTTAACAAGATGTACAAAATACTATTTACAGTTATTTTCATCATATGAACGGGATGTATATAGATTTACTCATAGCTTCTCCTTAACCAGATGTTTCTGAAGACATAAGATAGGCTTACCATCTCCTATACCAGATGCACAAACCATCATTTCATCTTCTATATCTGATGTAGAGCTGTTTTGTTTATCAATGCGAAATACTACTGCTTATTAAGTAATACTGATGCTTTCTGGATGCGACATAGATTCAATACTGCAGATATATTTAGAAGAAGCGGGTATTAGCTGTGTATGCAGCAGTATTGGTAATCAGAGGATAGACTGAATGAATTAATGATAGATATAACGAATAGGTTCTACACGAAGAATATATTAAATAGGTATTTACTGTAACAGACTCTATAATGTCTATGGACTGACAAGAACTTCAATGCGTATTTGCTCCTGAAAGGACACATGTATATAACAGGAAATTGAAAAAATATACTTCTTCCAAGCCTGCTAGTAGAACATTTTTCGTTAGCAGCCGTTGTTTTTGGTGTATAACTTATTATACCATTTACGTTTTGAACATTTTATTTCTTTCATTTTTCCATATTTATGCTGAAAGGAGTGAACGTCATGGGATACTGTTTTGTAACAGCAGAAAAAATTAAATCACTTGGAACTTTGACATCCAAATACATGCATAACTATAGAAAGGTGACCGTAGAGAATGCTGATCCGAACCTGGACCATTTAAATGAAGAGCTGGTAGCACTGCCTCTGGATAAGTTCGGGAAGCAAACAACTTATAAGGATTTCTTTAAAGAGCGAATCGAAAGTCTGGATTATTATAAAAACCATAAGATACGTCATGACCAGGTTTACGCCATGGAAGTGGTATCTACCTTTTCCAGAGAGGAAAATATTGATATTGAAGCATGGAAAAAGAAAAATGTAGAATGGTTGCAAAAGACCTTTAATCAAGCTGGTGATGGAAGAAATAACATTGCAAGTGTAGTATTTCATGCAGATGAACCGGGTAATGTACATTGCCATGCCATTGTTATCCCCATAGATCCGAGAGGACGCTTGAATGCAAAACATTATACAGGCGGATACAAGGTTATGCGTGAGATGCAAAACTCCTATGCGGAGGATATGAAAGAATTTGGTCTGGAACGTGGGTTAGAAGGTGGACAAGCCAAGCATAAGGACATTCGGAAGTATTATGCTGATTTAAACCGAGCATTAGAAATCCCGGAAGTAATGCCATTCGAAACAGCAGAAGAATTTCGTGCAAGATGTCAGGAAGAACTGGAAACCATGAATGCAGCAGCAAAAAGAAAAAGGGATCAGGAATACGCTGAACATAAGCGGAGGATGGCAATTGAACGGACAGAGCAACGAAAAGCAATCTCTGGGGAATTAGAAGCGGCAAAATATAAGGTTCAAAAAGAAAGCCAATCCGTTATAAAGGCATTGGATTCAGCGAAGAAAAAAGAAGAATCCTTAAAAAAATGGATAAATCGGTTGGAAAAACATGCCGGACAACCTGTAAAAGAAGTGATCGAAAAGGCAGAAAAATACGAAAAAATAGAAAACCGGATGATTCAGTTAAGGTTACAAAATCCAACTAAAGCAGTAGAAATAGAATCTTTACTCCTAAATGATGATAAAAAACTCTCTATAGAACGAGAACGATAAAAAGTCCTGCTTTAAAAGCAGGAACTTCTTATTGTTGTAGAATCCTCCGAACGGCAATGTAATCTCTATATAAAGCATTTGCTGTATATTTAATGCCCCCCTTGGGATACGGTGCGCTATTAGAAGCATGTACAATGCCGCCATCACCAGTCAGGATTGCTACGTGCCCAGGGTATACAATGATATCACCAGCTCTGGCTTCATCATATGAGATACCAACTCCTGAAGTTGCCTGAGCGTCACTCACTCGTGGCAAAATATAACCAAAATGTGCAAATACTTGTTGCGTAAATCCAGAGCAGTCAATACCATTTGTCAAACTATTTCCACCATATACATACGGATTCCCAATAAATTGTGCAGCATAATTTACGACTTCAATGCCTTCCGCTGTTCCTACCGCATTGAAAGAATCTCCTGGTCCTCCTGGTATGACGGAAGACTGCCCTCCTGCGGAACCAGACGTGCTGGTTGTTTTAAAAATTGCTGAAACATCATCTGCAAATGTCAAACTAGGTACAATACCTTTTTTGTCAAATTCTTCCTTATGCCTTTCATAAAAGGAAGTTGCTGATTCAAGAGAGTATTTTTCGTTTTCCTGTGTATACCTTGTTGTAAGCATGACACCTTGTATAACCGAACGTAACTCGTCTGAATTCACAAAATATGATAATTTATCTGGGCTTTGGTGGACTTTACGTGCAGTATCTAATTTTATCAATACTTTTTTGATTGAAGTTTCTGCGTTGATATTATTGATGGATGGGTCTATCCATGTTTTTACATTGTATGGATCATCTGCCGGAGGATGATTTCCTCCCATTACCTGCATTAAAGCGAGCATGAGTTCTACCAAACCGTCACTAATACCGATATCGGTGGAATTGATAACACGCCGGATTTCCGCTTCATAAGCACGAACAGTGCCGCTGACTTCCGCTGAGGCTGTGTTATTAATTGCTTCCAACGTAAGAAAATCCTGCATTTTTGTCCAATCCGTTGTTTCCATAATTGTCCAGACACTTTCCTGGTTGTCATCATTCCAGCCTTTAAACGGATCATCCGCATAAGCAGGAACAGATGAAAGTAAGATTGCTGCTGAACATAGAAACGAAATTATTTTATGTTTCATAGTATACTTGGGATTCAAAATCCCGGCATCTCCTTTCCGCTTAATATAATTACTTGTGTATGCAAAGGATTTTCATGCATACATTGCATTAATAATATGGAATTTATATTCTCGCAAAATAATTCGAACAAAAAAACCGAACATTTTCTCGAACATATGTTTGCGTTTTTTGAAAGTAGTGGTATAATATGTTATGGATATAGCAAATTTTAAAAACAGGAAAGGAGACGGAGGTTACTTATATATAAAAGATTTCGTGATTATATATAAACAGCTTCCTGGTAAGGACCAATGGAGAAAAAAATGAATTTGACAAAAGAGCAGCAGATTTTTTTTATGGGAATGAAAAAAATAAAAGCTTTACAAGAAAACCCAGAGGCAAACCTTATGGAAATTCAACAGATCCAGTTATTTCTATGGGACAAGATAAAGCTGTTTGCAAAAAAAGAAATGATTCGTATGGTTGGAAATTGCACAACTCCTGATGAACGTCTGGATATTGAACAGGATATGGTAATGATTTTCTTGGAAAAGCTGCCTTATTATAATCCTATTCGTACAACACCAACGACTTACTTTGTCCGCTATTTTAGAGAGAAAATCTCCTGCTATTTACGCAACAATAAAATCCATATGACACAATATGATTCGAATAATGCCAGGAAAATCAGCACTGCAATAGCGGAATACAACCAGCGTGGCATTCATTATACTTTAGATATGCTCTCTACAAAAACAGGATTAACACAAAAGGTTATTAAGTCCACAATCCAATTTTCAGCCAATGCGAAATTGGCTAATGTAGAAGAAGCATACAGTTTGTGTTCTAAGGAATTAACTCCCGAAGAATTGATTGAAAAAAGGGAACGGGAAGAGGCTTTATATAATGCAATCAGGCGAAATACGAACGAAGAAGAATTGAGGCTACTCAGTTTAAGAATTAATGAACACGGACGAAAAGAAATGCCTTTTGACAAAATTGCAGAATATACAGGACTTCCAATTCGTGAAGTAAAAGCCACTATAAACCGGGTCATCTGCCGTCTTAATCAGGACAGTGAACTCCGCAAACAGTACCGGAATCACAATCCTTACTCTTCTGTTGTAAAACCTATTTCAATTCAGGATTCTGCCTGCGACATTATGCAGCAGCAATTGTTAGATAGTTTATTACCAGCCATGTAAAAAGAGAGGTCAAGCCTCTCTTTTTTACTTAAATTCTACAATGTAATTTAGTAAAATCGCATCCTCATCATAAAAGATAATCTCATCATTCATCAAAGATACTCCTTTGTGTGCATGCAGACAGTTCGCTTTTGCATCAGATACCATTTTTTTATAATTAGCAGATGCACTCCATACATCCACATCTTTTGGTGCTCCATATGCAGTTGCATAGAGTCCCATAAATGCACAATCAGAGCTGCCTTTTGCCCAGGAAGTTCCACGGTAGCTGGTATAATTCCAGCTCTTCATGGATGATGGAGCAAAATAAATTCCCTGTCCAAACATCTTTCCAGTAATAATTGCATTTGGATTTAATTTTAAAGAATTGATAATAATAGATGTCCAGTTCTGATTCCTAGAACCATGCCAGAATTGTTTTACTTTTTTGATGTTGTTCTTTTTTAAATAAGCATCAAATCGTTTTTTCTGTTCTCTTGGAATAACACGATAAATATTAGCAACCTTTCCTTTTAAGGAATCGTTTAATTTTGCCAGTACTTCTTTCTTCTGCTTCTCTGTTGCTTCATATACTTCAATATTATAATCTGCAAAGGAACCATTGGTGGTGGATTTTTGGTCTCTTCCATAATAGCTACCTTCCATTGCACGAATCAAGTCATCCTCTCGTTCAATGATGCATGCAAAATCAGCTGGGCTATTTGCCATTAGTTTACGGACTCCAGAACCATTTCCAGTTTCTACCGGCCTTTGAAGGATGGAAATCAATTCTAGGAGATTCTCATTGAATACGGCAACATCTTTCGCATCACGCATTGCATTTAGAATTTCATCTGATTTCTTCAAAATAGCAGCTGTGATTGGTACTTTTACCTCTGCTTTTTTTACTGCATTTACCGCAAACGATTTCAATTTATTGAAGAGTAATACATTCACATCATTTACAGTTTTTACAGGTGTTGTCACATTTTGAGATTTTGTATCTTCTCTTTCGTCTGCCAAATACAAATCAGTGCGGTCTACATATCCCTTTGATAATTTTTCGTAGTACTTAATCCAGAACATAGAAAGTGGATAATCAAAATTTCTTTCGCCAAAAAGTTTTCCTTTTTGCACACCCATGCGTCCATAGCTTGCACGAACACAAGAACCAACCTTCTCTAATTTATAAAACTTGTAAGCGTTCTTATCCGGGTCTACACAAGTAAGGAATACAGGCTCTACACGGTCTGGTAAATAACAGTCCGGCATGGTATTGTTTAATTCCACGATAAAGCGTGTGCCAGAACGTGCAGAAATGCGGTATTTCAGCAGTTCATCCGGATTTATACAGTTCGTAACCTTTACCTCTGTAGGATGATCAATTGGTTCTGCAGCAAGTAAAGTTGCTACATCTCTGTACAAATCATTTACAACCTTTACATGTTGACTAATTCCATTGTAATAATTAATTTTCATTTTTATATTCCTCCTATTTTTGTTTTTCATCAAAAATATGGAGAAAATAAGCTCAAAAAAATTACGACCATTCAAGGCCGTAATTTCTCAATCGTTGTTATTGAAAGTAAAACTGGATTGTTTTCTCGTCTGTAAGCTGTAAACCAGCATCGAAGGTATCCCCGTTTTTCTTTTTAAAGTTCTTTTTTACTGGAGTTTTTCTTTTCTTCATCAGTATTTCAAAGTCTTTATCGGTTAATGTTTTGCCTGCAAGAGAACGAAACAGTTTCAATCCACAATCACAAAAACAACCGTATTGATTCAATCTCACTTCTTTTCCACAGAAAGGACAGTACAAGCCAGAAGAAAAATCAAATCCTATCCCTTCTTTCGTCATTTGCAGCTTTGCCTGGAAGGTGCTTCCATCCTTTTTCTTAAAAGTAAGGAGTTTTGTTTTTTGCCCATTTAATAATGATTGAGTCATTTCCTCATCCAAAGAAATATTCAGTATCCTACGTGGCAATTTGAAGCCACAGTTCTGACAGATACTCTCCCACCTTCCATTACTCATAGTAGTTTTACAATGTGGACATACATAAGATGTTTCTCCTGTTTCTAATTTTTCCAACTGAAAACAGGTTGTTTTTAAATTCCGAAGCATCATCTGGTAAACATCCTGATACTTAGCTTCACCCCGTTGTATTTTTTTAATTTCATAATCCAGTTTGGCAGCAAATACAGGAGAAATCAAGTCAATATCCTTCAAGGTTTCAATATAAGTTTTTCCATCCTGTGTGATATATAATCCCTTCTTATCAACCATATATCCTCTTGCAATCAAATCTGTGATAACAGTATCCCTGGTAGCCGCAGTTCCTATTCCATTTGAATTTGCTAAAGAAGCACGTAATTCTTCATCTTCTATATGATTTGCAATTTTCTCCATTGCTTCAATTAGAGAAGCCTGTGTTAGACGCCTTGGAGGTTTTGTTACCTGTTTGGCATATTCCATCTTTTTTGCTGCAATTGGCGAATTAACAGCTAATTGAGGAAGCATATTATCTTTCAACGATCCATATAAAGCCCTCCACCCCAGATCTACAACAACTTTTCCATTCACACGAAAAATCACATTACCATGCTTCATATCCATACGTGTTTTACTTTCTGCTAATGGTGGCAGAAACTGTGCAAGAAACCTTGTGTAAATTAATCTGCATATCGCTATTTCATCTTTGCTCATTTCAGAAAGGACAGGTTTTTTGGATGTTGGAAGAAGTGCGTCATGGGACTCTTTTGCTACTTCTGCATCATTTACCACACGTTTGTCTTTATAAACACGACTGATATCATGGATTGTATTCAAATAAGGTACAAATTCCTGGAATACAGTCAGTTTTTGAAGCATATCCGGAAATTCTTTTGCTTTTTCAGAAGATACGTACCTGCATTGTGTACGAGGATAGGAAATGACCTTATGCTTCTCATATAGCGATTGCACTAATTCAAGGGTCTGTGCTGGTGTATATCCGAGCATTTGTCCAGCATCTACCTGAAGAGAAGGAAGGTTGTATAGCTCTGGTGCATGGGTTTTTGTTACAGTTTCTTTTTTATCAAATACAATTCCTTCCAACGGAACCTGAAAATTATGGTCTGGATTTTTAAATTTAAACGACTTCCCATCTTCTCCAATCATTACTGCTTTAAATGTTCCATAATCAGCTTGCAACTGATAGTAAGTTTCGGGTTTAAAGTTTTCGATTGCCATTGAATTATCGTAAACCAATTTTAAAGTCGGTGCTTTTACACGACCTATAGTTAAAAGTTTCCCTGTATGGGATGTGGCTAATCTGGTTGCGTTCATTCCATAAAGCCAGTCAGCACGTGAACGCAGCAGAAAAGATTGTGTGTAACGAATGTGCACTGGATCCTCATGGTAGTCTGTCATTGTTAAAAAGGAATGCAGAAGTTCTTTATCTGTAAGGGAATGTTCCATAAATCGTAAAGCTTTCATATGCTGCAGTCCAAGATAATGTTCTATTAGATAGTAAATTCCATAACCCTCTGTATCAGAATCAGTCCCAACAATAATCCCATCATAGGAAGGGGCTACCTCTTTTATCTTTTTTAAAATAGAGCGTTTATCCTGGATTGGTTTGATAATCCATTGAGCGGGAATCATTGGGTATGTAATATTTTCCCACTTATCATTCCACTCTTCATAATCATTGGGTTCTCCATTTCTGCACGCATGGCCAGCCAAAGCTATAAAATCAACATTCCCGACTACTTTTTTAATTTCAGCAATATGATTTTGATAACAAGCTTTTGCTTCTCGCATAAGAGATGGTTTTTCAGCAATAAATAAGTATCTCATAAAACCTCCTTAAATATAACACGAACAAAAACATCCATATCTGGTACTTGAAAAGATAGTTCTCCACCTACATCAAACAGATGTTTCTTTTGGAACAGTCCATCTAAAACAACAATTTTATCCAAACAATAACCTGTATCTGGCCGTATATTTAATGTACACATATCTCCTATCGCAAACTTATCAGAATCATGTTCTGCAAAAGAAACGGCTCCGTGTTCCGGTGTAGAAAGTTCCACTATAACACATTCAGAATCTACAAGTTCTAAATGCTCTTGGATAAATGTTTTTAAATTCTCTCTGCTATACCGTTCCATTTGATTCTTTGGTTTCTCACCTTTTTCATATAGATAACAAGCAAATTTTATCCACTTGTCTGGTTTTTCACTCATTTTGTCAATTTCCAACGGGTCTGGATAATAAGTTTTCGTTGTAATCTTTTTAAATGTTTCCAGCATAGCATCGTATTCATCATACGTCATTTTCATTTTTTCTTCTCCTTGCATAGATTAATTTTGTTTTGTCATCATAAATTACAAATCCACTCATACGAGAGGTTTGAAAAATGCCTTGTTTCTCTATTTTATCCAGTATATTTGCATCGTGGATAGTAAAGTGATTGTTACAATTAGGACATTGGTAGTAGATCGAATAAAATCCGTTTCGTAATTCCATTTGTTTTTTGCAATCCAAACAAAAGAGTACACTCATGTTAAAAATCCTTTCTTTTGCAGGTCTTTTTTTATATACTTCTTTAGTTCCGGGGATGCATTCCTGACACTATTTGCAGTATGCAAAAACAAAGGTGATTTTCCCATCATTAGCTGAACTTCTTCAGGTTTTAAGATACGGATAAAACGGTTCAGTATTTCTTCTATCTGTAGATCTGAATATTGAAAAACAAGGGCAATATATTGGTCAATTAACTTTTCCATGAAATAATCCTTTCGAAAGAATATGCAGGGTGTCACCTACATAAGAATATGGTTTTTATTTTCCAGGATAGCAAAAATCTACCAGTTCCAGCTGATAAGTACATTTATTCTTGTACCAGGATTCACTTAAATATCCAATACACTCTAACTGTCTTGGAAATCCATATTTCCTGTAAATTTCATCAAATTGTTCACTCATATGGTATCCAATAATTTTTAATGCTGGACTATAATGGGAAATGTGCGAACCATCCCCAACCTTCCGAAAATTCTCCTTTTTTAAATTACATGTAATGTGAAATAATATTTTCTCATTTCCTTCTCCATATGGGCTGAACATTTTTAGTTCTTTCATAACAGAAGGTATATCTTGTTCTAAAATATCTAAGTCATATAATTTTGTATGGTCTATCTCAGGTATTTTGCCACATGCTTTTGTAAAAGCTTTCGTGAAGGCATCTAAATCTTCCTCTTTAATTGTTAATCCTGCTGCACCGGCATGTCCTCCGTAACCAACAATCAGGTCCTTCATGCTATCCAATACTTTTTTAAGATGAATCCCTGGAATAGAACGCCCTGAACCTTTTAATAATCCGTTTTTCATTTTTGTAAAACAAATGACAGGGCATTGGTATGTTTCGCAAAAATTTCCTGCAACAAGTCCGATAATTCCTTCCCCAAGAGATGGGATGTAAAGCACAATAGGGCGTTCTCCCTTGTAATCTGATTTTGCGGATTCAATTGCCGTATTCATGATTAGCTTCCTGTTATTATTAATATCAAGTAGTTTTTCTGCCATTTCATCTAATTTGTCGTGTGTGCTTGGCATAAGCAGATAAGAAAGAGTCTTTTCCGAACCATTATCCATAAGTCTTCCAGGTGCATTTAAAATAGGCCCCAAATAAAAGCCAAAATCTTCTTCTGTTACCACAGATTTATTTTTTGCCTGTAAAAGGGATAAAATTCCTGGGATTCCATAACCTTGATTCAATGAATGAATGCCATCTTTTACAAGCTGATGGTTCGGTCCAATTAAAGGCATAACATCAGCTACTGTCGCAATTGCAGCAAGAATCATTAATTCAATAACTTCTTTCCCAAGTAACTCCTGTACAAACTGATATGCAATGCCTGCACCGCAAAAATCGTGAAATTCTGATTCTGATTCAATCGATGGGTCAACAATGATATCCGCATCCGGAAGTACTACCTGTTGCTTCTCTGTAACTGCCTGGTGATGGTCAGTGACAATGACTATTAACCCTTTTTCTTTGGCTTTTTTAATAGCAGAATGAGCTGCGATACCGTTATCAACTGTTATAACTGTCCCGGCATCAATTTCATCAATGATTTTTTCTGAAAGCCCATATCCTTCTGAAAAGCGGCGGGGAAGCCGGTAAGTAAAACGCATACCAGCCATATAGAGCCCATAAATCATAATACATGCCGAACAAATACCATCCACATCATAGTCGGCAACGATATGGACAGTATCATTCTTATGTTTCTTCAATAACGTTACCGCTTCTTTTAAGTTTTTGATATACGGAAAACGATTTACATACAGCAAAGCATCTGGGTTTGCTCCAGTGTTACGTTCTATCACTTCACGTACTGTTTTGCAGTTATCTCTTTTTTTAAACATTAAGAATTACCTCCTATTCGTAAAAAAAAATGGTGATTTTGGCTGCGTAGGCTCTTCGTAAACTAAATACACTTCTTTCTTATAAATGGTATCCTTTGTAATACGGCAGCTTACGATATTGTTGTGGGATGGTAACTCAAACATAACATCCAGCATAACCTCTTCTAAAATACTGCGAAGTCCTCTTGCACCAAGGTTTCGTTCAATGGCTTCATGTGCAATTGCTTCAATGGCAGAGTTTTCAAAAATAAGCTGGATATGGTCGGTTTCCATCATATGCTGATATTGTTTTGTGATAGCATTTCTTGGCTCAGTTAAAACACGAACTAATTCTTTTTCTGTTAAATCGTGTAATTTGATACAAATAGGTAATCTACCCATAAGCTCAGGAATAATGCCATAATCCACTGTTTTTTCCTTTGATTCATTAGATTCAGAAGATTCTTCTTTCAAAGCATCAGCAAAAGCCCCACCACAAATAAACAAAATATTTGTTGTATCCATAGATACTGTAGAATTACCTGCTATAGATGCAATTCTGGAAGACAAAGGAACCTCTACGATTGTTCCTTCCAGCATTTTTAATAATGCCTGCTGTACACCTTCTCCAGATACATCTCTAATTGTTGTGGGTGACGTACTTTTTTTGCCGATTTTATCAATTTCATCAATATAAACAATTCCCTTTTCAGCCCTGCTTATGTCTCCATTACTGGCTGAAAGTAGTTTTGCAAGAATTGTTTCCACGTCGTCCCCAATATAACCTGCTTCTGTTAAGGTTGTTGCATCTGCAATGACAAAAGGAACATCTATAATTTCTGCCATAGTTTTTGCTAACAAAGTTTTTCCGCATCCTGTTGGACCCATCATTAAAATATTGCTTTTTTCAATCCTTGGGTCATTTATACGTTTATAGTGATTGTAAACGGCAACAGACAGTACTTTTTTTGCTTCATCCTGCCCAATGATCACCTTATCTAATTCCGCTTTAAAATCATATGGTTTTAAGATGCTGGTATTTTTTAACAAGCGTCTGGCTTTTGCAGTCTGTGATGTACGTTTCTCATACTCCGAAATGATATTATGTACGGATACATCTTCCTTGCTCCAGGATTGCACATTGTCATGGAGTTTTAAGATACATTCACAGCAAACATCTTTTTCAATATTGTTTATGTAAATGGATGGGCGATTTTCATTTAAGTCTTCTCCGCAAATAAAACACTTTTTCATAAAAAATTCTACAGGAATCATTGCTTTATCACTAAAGTAAATGGAATGTTCCTGTGTCTCCTTCCTTATGTATTTCTTATTGAAATTTTATCAAAACTTGAACTTATTTGATTTTTTGTGCAAGAAAAAAAGAACGGTGCAGTACCGTTCCTTTATCTTAAGCATTTGAAGCCTGCTTCAGATACTCTCTTTTTGCTTTTCCCCAATTGGATGCGAGCGTTTCCATGTCCTGCGCTTCGTATTTCCATCCATAACGGCTTAACACCTGTTTTTCCAAATTTGCAATATCTACAGATTCAAATAACCGTCTGGCTTTTGTTGTTTTTTTACATGACCAGATTTTTTGAATGACATCCCAGTAGATATCACCAAGTTCACCTTCTGAAAGCTCAAGCTTAATGCGTACTTGAGACTTCTGGTTTGGATTTATGCAGTAATAGGCGAAGTTTAAACGGCAAGTATGCCGGTTAACAGAAGAAGGTTCTTCGTAAGACTGATATAAATGGATAAATTTTGCCATAACCAGTGCTGTTGCCCGGACATCATCAATTGCCTGGTGAAAGCGGAATGTTTTTTCTGGAAACATAGCTTGTAAAACGGTCTGAAGCTTGTGGTTTTCAACATCTTCTTTTTTGATAAAATCTCTGGCCATTTTTAATACATCCAAGCATGGACGCTTTTTATATGGAATTCCAACCCTTTCACTCATCAGATCCATCATGCGAAGGTCAAAATCGCAATTATAAGCAGCCCAGATATCTGCACTGGCCATAAATGAAAAAATACCAGGTGCCTCTACCCCTTCGGTATTGGCATCTTCTAAAAGTTTGTCTGTGATTCCAGTCAGTTCTATAATTTTTTCAGATAAAGATTCCTGTGGATTTAAGAACAAATCCATCTTATGAGTTTCTTTTAATCCGGTTTCTGTTATATCATATCGTACTGCTGCAAATTCAATGATTTTGGCTGACTTTCCAAGTCCTGTCGTTTCAGTATCAAATACAATTATGCTCTTTGCTCCATGAAATTTCTTCATAAATGCTTCTCTTCCACTTGCAACATTTCTCCATTCCATACTATCAATCCTCCATAAATAAGGAACCAATAAATTGTTCCAATTCTTCTTTCTGTCTGCTTTTCAGTTCCACGTAAGTAGTGTCTATAATTTTTTTGACCACTTCATCTCTTGTCCCTTGCAGCGAATGCAATGTATCAAAATCAATGTCCTTACAACGTTTCTTTCCTAGACAGGATTTAATTTTTGAAAGGTTTGGACACGAAATGATATCGTTTCTTTTGTTGTTATAGCAATCAAATGCCTGGTAGATTCCATAAAACAACTCCTTGTATTGCTTCTCAGCAAGTTCGCCTTTATGAGACATGCGGTTTGTCCTTAACGGAAATTCCTGTCCATGGTAAAGCAATACTGCAGAAACTCGCATGCTTTTTCCAGGTAAATCGCCGCCTTCGATTTTAATGACTAAATTTTTGTCATATCCATATACTGAAAAATAAGCACATGCATCCATATCCGTCACATACCATTTTTCTAATGTATATAGACTAGGAATATTTGCTATTGCCTTATTAAAAAATTCAGTAATCGGAATATGGACAAAATCTCTTCCACCAACCGATAAGATAGGATGGATTTTTTCAGTACACTCCCGATAAATAATCTGAAGGTTTTTTAAATTTGAAAACTTTTCAGCCATCAAGATAGCCGATCCTAACGGACAGGTGTCAATAGTTCGAAAGGCAACTGAGCAGTCCAGGTAAGTTCCTACGCTATGAATTGCTACATTTGAAATAGGGTAGATGATTTCATCATGCATGAATGCAAGCCTGGTTTCCATCATTTTTTCATATTCCCATTCAGACAATTCCAAGCGGAGTACTTCAAAGTGTGGTTGTGCATTCACCAGTTCATAAGGAAGACCCAAATCAAGTTGGAACCAATTTGATACTACTTTCCCCATAGATTTGTTTTTTTCAGTATCACGATAACAAAGTACGGTATCGCAAGATTGTGCATCCATAATCTGATTAATTTTGTAGAAATCCTGTAATGCATTCAGGAAAGCATCATATTTTTTTCCAATTTTTTTCTTTGGAAGTCTTAATCCATTCGTAGAGCGCTTGATTGTCCACTTCTCCAATTCCTTATTGTCAAACTGCATGGAAATGTTAATCTCACTTTTTGCTTTGCTGATAACAGCACAGCTTTTGGAATTTAATTTTTGAAGTTCAGTATTGAATTCTTCAATGGTGTTGCCGTATTTAATTTTCATAGCTTTTCCTCCTATTGAAAAAGGGAAAAAGCAAATTGCCTTCTCCCATAATGATTTGTTCATTTAAATATGATAGATTTATATATTAAATATTATTTTTTAATTGCATCTGTTGTCGACGCTCGTTCAATGCGATTTCTTCATCTGTAATGTAATCAGATAGATACTCGACAGCATATGGAATAAATTCTGTTGCTGCATCGTCAAAGGTATATTCCTTTCCGCAATGTTCACAGGTCATATGGTTTTTCACCTTGCGGTTTTGTATAAACCCGTCTACCAGTATTAAAGTGCCTTTTTTTAAGTGCTTAAAATCACGATCCGCTTGTTGAGTATAGGAATATACCCATGGATAATCAGCGGTTAAATCCCCTTGTGTCTTGATATAGTATTTTCGGTCAACACCAAGGCGGTACCTGCAACAGGATATTTTTCCGTTTGCAACCATTTCCGGATCACTTACTACAGTTCCTACAATCAATGCCTGATTTGATACTTCTTTAAAATGTTTTTCTAAAATACGTTCCGGCAATTCTTTGTCGTGCTCATAGGCTGTCTGCATTCCATTCAATTTTGTTAAACTAATGGGATAAATAAAAGAAGATGTCCCGTTGTATTTCACATTTTTTGTCCCACAGGTATCACAGATGGAAATTTTATTGAGATTGAGGATATTAAATACTCCTTTAATGTCGACCAAATCGAATTGCGATAATTGAATAAGTTTATCCATCAATTCAGTTCCATCATAATAAACCATCAAATCTTGAAATTCCATGCCACTAAATCCGTCTAACGCACGATGGATGGTTCGGATCAAAAAAAGAATTTTTCTTTCCCCTTCTTTTTCTAAATTAATGATCTGTGGTTGGTTCTTTAAAAATCCTACAACTCTTACTTGATTATGTGTAGCCATATTATTTTTGCTGCCTTTTCTGCTGTCCTGACAGCTCCTCCTTTCAGCTAAAATCATCATTTTCTGTTTCTACTTATGTTAATATGGTATTTTGCAAACAGAAACCAGGAGATATCGTACTGGTGGATATCTCCTGGTTTCTGTAGTAATCATCTTTCTTCATCGTATGCTGGAACAAACAGTGAAGTATTTTCTATCTGTTCTTCATCCAGTTCAGGTGGATCATTTAATTCTGTTTCTTCTACAAATTTTATTGGTGCTGTCTGAAATTGCTCTTCGGTTTGCTCCTGTGAATCTTCTATATCTGTTCCAAATGCTTCTTTTAATTCATCCATAACTTGGTCAAGAGGAATTGTTGCCGGAATAACTGTATCACCAAATCCTATTTCATTTCTGCATTTGTTATATAGTCCATGGAATAAGTCCGGTGACAAATCATCTTTTTCCGGTTTTAGGGCAGCTATATCTATATTTTTTTCTTCATTTCTTTTATAAGAAACATCTACATCTGGGATTTGCTCTAGGATGTGAGAAGTTTCTTGTATACAGGCAGCAATTTCACATAAGGATTTTGCGGATACTTCATTTCTGGAAGTAAAACCACATAGTTGAAAAGTCTTTTGACCATCTTCCTGGTTCGGCAGATAAGCATACAGCTCCACACCTCTCTCATGATGGGTTGCATAGATATGGCTCTGTCCATCTGGCTCCGGCATGTGAGTAATAGGGTTAATACACATACCATCTTCAGTCCGTTCAAGTTTCATATCAGGATTAGTTAAAACTGCCAGCGTATAAGCAAGTGCGTCCGGTTGTACTGGGATGTACTCCTCTCCTTTTTTGTGAAGCAGGGACACCTGCTTCTGCTGTAACTCATTTGCTAGTTTTTCAATATCTTTTTCAGAGGTAAAAGAGAAGGTTCCAAGAGATATCTCACCTATATTTACAGACAGTTCATTTTTGTTATTATCCCAAGAAACTTTTACATCATTACTTAATTGCACCTCATGTTTTGGAACCGACGGAATAGAATCCAGAAAATCTCTTTTGTAGTTATCAAAAGGTTCCTTGCATAAACGTTCAGCATCAATCGTAGTAATCCTTTCTCCATTATAAAGAACATCTATCTGTTCTTTTTTATTTACCAAAAAAGATACTGTATCAGAGCCATAAGCGGTTTTTATATTTACACAAGAAATCGTTTTATCCATTAAGGTATCGATACCATTCTCATCTGCCTCTGCTCCTAGTACAACCATTCCAGCATGCATAGAGCAGCTTTTAAATGCAGCCTCAATTTCTGAAATCTGGTCAATTTCCTGTATTGCTCTTGACATTCCGTTAAGGTTTCCTGTAACAAATTCAGATGCCTGGAATCCTCTGGCAACTCCGTTTACTTTACCATCCTCATATTCAAAAAAAAACGCTTTATCTTTATTTACTATCCTATCTGTTAAATAGCCATTAAGTGCAAAAATATGCTGTACTTCAGGTACACAAAAGACAGCTTTTAACACTTCGATATCTTCCTCTTTCGCATAGAATGGCGGGCTGGAAATATGGTTTGGTATATCTGCCTTTTTTATCGAGTATTCTTGTGCTACTTGTTTATCTGCATTTTCCTGTTCTTTGTTTTTCTCCTTTTCTTGCTCTTTACTGTTAGTTGTCTCTTCTTCCTTAGTTGAAATTTCTCCAGGCTCGCCAAGTTTTCCCAATCCACGCATAAAGGCTTCTCGAATGGCAAGTTGCTCATATTTACCAAAAAATACGTTTGCTACAAAGGTATGGATAACATGGGCTGCAACTGCAACCACCCCAATAAGGGTACCAAAAATCTTTGAAGGATTTAAAACCAGATTTCCATTATCCCTACGGTAAAATTCTTTTGCTTCTTCAAAAGCATCTTGCTCCCACTTATCACTCGAAATGTGATCATCTGTACTTTCTTTCTCAAACTCTTCTTCGAATTCTTCTTCCAGATCCGTTTCATCTAAATATTCTTCATACTCTTCTTTTGTCATCTTACTCGTATCCATATTCTAATTCCCTTTCTTTTTTTATAATATGAAAAAAAAGAGAAGGGCAAAAACCCTTCTCCAAAATCAAATTTTCCCTTTTTTATGAAGGACGAATACAGCTATTGCTGTAATTCCCATAATTACAATAATGGGAAGATTTTTCATAAACAGGTTTGTCTTCTTCACAGTTACTGGCTTTGCTTGTTCCTGTTTCTCCTCCTCTTCAGAGGATTCTTTTTCTTTAGAACCTTCTGTGTCTTCCGGAACAGTGAACTCGCCTGTTCTTCCTTCTTCTGCACTGTCAGAATCAGAGGACAGTTCTTCATCCGCAGACTCTGGATTATTTCTTGGAGAATAATATTCAATCCAATCGGTAGTCTCTCCGTCTATAACAGAATAAGTATTTACATAAGTACTGGCCAAATCAGTTCCTGTTTCTCTTCCAATTGCAAGTGAAACGTCTAGATGTTCCAGTTCATAAATAGTAAACTCATATGGCATTGTAAAGCCTTCTGCAATGAGTTTTTCGGACTCACCATTATATGTGATACCGTATACGGAATAATTTCCAGGGTCTAATTCAATAAATTGTGCTTTTTCTTGGTGTTCATAGGCCTGGAATGTACATTCTGTGGTATTTCCTTTATCATCAGCCAGGATAATAGAAAACTCATCTCCTCCTTGTGGAGTGATAGAGTCTGAATAAATAGCAGTTATTCCCAGTACTCCCTTTTCCTCTGTTTTTTCTTCTGCTGCGTAAGAAGTCATAGGTGATAATAACGTTAATATACTGCAAAGTCCTAACATCCATCGTTTCATGTTTTATCCTCCTCTTCCGCTACACGGATTCCTGAATTGAAGTATTTGGAATCTTCTTCTCCATTTTGAAATGTAACATTTGACAATTTTTCCATAATGTTTTTTTCATATGGGTTTTCATCTTTTTTCTGTCTTGTAATTTCTTCGGCTTCCTCAATGCTTCTGCGGATTTCGTCCAGTTCCCGGTTCAACTGGGAATCAATTTCATAAATCATTTTTGTTAAGTCTGCACCTTCAAGGACATATGGCTGTGTCTGTTCATTATCAAAACACAAAATTAAACGAAATTCATCACCTGTAGGATAACCTTCTGCAAATACCAGGTTGGTAAGCAGGAGTGAAAAAGTACCTTCCATTAACACTGGGGTAACAATTAGGGAAAGTAATTTGTTATCATCTGCTGGATTTTCAATATTTTCCAGCCAATCCTTGCACAAATGAAGTACGTTTTCAAAATTAGCCTTTTCTTTCTTCGGAAAATTGAATGCTGCTACTGCGCAGCCGCCTGACATGGAAACTGTAACCGGAGTTTCTACCATCTCAAATTCCCGGGCTATTTTTAATTGTCGATCCACAGCTACTTCATGCATAGTAAGCAGCGAAGCGGATAATGGGAATCCATTTGCATCTGTACCGTTCATCAAATACAGAATTTGTTCCCAGGGTAATAAATATTCTTCTTTCATTTATTAACCAGTAGGAGCACACTTTGCGTAAAAATGCACTCCTACATCTCCTTCCTAAATATTAAACAGTTTCTGTTGGTTTAGTTGTCATCAATCGGTATAATTCTGTAGTTTTAGGAAATGCATCATCCATAGGTACTGTATCTCCTAAGATACGGAGCAGACCCATACCTGGTTTTGCAGTACTTATATACTTCTGCTCTTCCTTGCTGATATCTAACATTTCAGATAACTGCTGCCGGTTGATTGGAGTCTGCCCAAGCAGCATAATGAAAGTACTATTGTTAATAATCGTCCGGGCTTCTTCGGACTTTAACATATCTTCTACATTCTGAGTAATGGCGGTTGGGATACCATTCCATTTTCTGGCACGTTTCCAAATTTCTGCAATATAGGATGCAGATGTTGGAGAACGCATCATCAAGTAAAACTCATCCACATAGAACCAAGTACGTTTGCCCTTTGCTTTGTTCATAATCATTTTATTCCAGATATTATCCAGACAAATTTGTAAACCAAGTTCTTTTAAGCCTGTTCCAATCTCTTTGATGTTGTAAACAGTAAATCGGTTGTCAATTTCCACATTGGTTGGATGAGCAAAAATATCCAGGGAACCTTTTACAAAACGTTCCAGAGAAATTGCGATATTTTGAGCTTCTGTAAGTCGGTATGCCATCAATGCATCATAGAATTCCTGCATGGTTGGTGCTTTTTCTGTATCAATCGTTTTCTTTGTTTTCTTCAAATGTTCCATGTATGGCTCATAAATATCTACAACACAGCGGTCAATAATAGATTTTTCATACGGGGAAAGTCCATATTTTCCGCCAATTGCAATTTCACAAATGGTTTCAATAAAGTCTGTCTTTACTTTTACAGGGTCACCGTTATCATCCGTATTTTCAATATTTAAATCAAATGGATTTAAATATACTTTCGAACCGGTTGCTAATTTAATTTCAGATCCTCCTAATGCATTTGCAAGAGGAACATAGTCAACACCTTCCGGGTCGATAACATAAACCTCGTCATCTGTATTTAACAGGATATTTAGCATTTCTCTTTTCGCAGAGAATGATTTACCAGCACCTGGCATACCAAGGATACAGCCATTTGGGTTAACATCTGTAGTACGGTCATAGAGGATCATATTTCTGCTGGCTGCATTTAATCCATAATACATTCCTGTTTTTTGGTGTACTTCTCGAACAGAAAATGGATTAATGGAGCTTATGGTATTGTTTGTCATCAGTCTCTGGATTTTTAGCTGGTTATTTGCCAGAGGTAAAGAGGAATTAAAACCTTCCTCCTGCTGGAAATTTAAAGGTTTTAAGAACACCAAGCTCTTAATCGCAATAGCCTTTAAAAGTTCCTCCAAACGTTGCAGTTCATCCAAAGATGAAGCAAAAATAGTAATAACAATATTACCCGTAAAAAGCATTCCGTTGTCTTTTGTCATTTCATCCATCAGCTCTGAACTTTCTTCTTTCGCCACTTGTAAATCAGGAGAAACCAAAGATGGGTCAAATCCGCTCTTTGCTGCCTTCTTCTGAATTTCCAATAAATTAGCAGAAATATTTGTTCCCTGGCGTTTAATCATCTTGATTGCTTCATCTTGTGGAATTGCATCGAAATAAACGCTCACAAGCATATTCGCTGGAAGAGATGCCAGTTCGGTAAGAAGTGTAGATTTAATCCAGGAAGGATAATTAGAAATATAATAGCTTCTAGTGAAAGAAGAGCCTACTTCCATATCCCGGTTTTTAACCAGCATTCCAGATGGGGCAATAACATCTTTTGTTGTAATCCCCTGTGCTCTACAGTTTTCTAATGAAAATGCCTCCACTTCCACGCCCTGAATATTCTTTTTCTGCCGAAGGGAAATTGCTGCATCATGATTATAAATGGTATTCAATAAATCCAAACGTTCTATTGTTGTTAAAGCACGGCTTTCTCTTTTCGTAACCAAAGCCATATTTTCAGATACAATACCATCAATCTGGCTGAATTTATCAAATGCTTCCTGCATGTCATTTGCTTTGATTCCGACAGTTAGAAGTTTTATTGTTTCCAGATTGTTTTTGGCACCTGACAATTTATCCAAAAGCATATTGTTATATTCATCACGATAAACATCCAAACCATCGTTTTTCATCTTCAGCATGATATCATCCTGGAATTTCATGATATCTACGTTTTTGTTGTATATAGTTATTTCTACTGTGGTTCCCTGTGGGAAAGCACTGATGAAAGTAGAATATGCCTGGGCAATTTTAAGCTGGCTGTCGTTATTTAATGTACGGAAATTTATTTCCGGGAAATAATAGCTTTTAGAATATTCACCTGGTTTTATTTCAAAAACACCATTTTCTTCTGCTACCCGGACATATGGGATGCTGTCCTGTAAGGTTTGTGGTATATGTTGTACTTTTTGTTTCTTTTTTTTTGAACTCATATTCAATGGCAGACTTTGGTGTTTGGTCTGCAACTCCTTTCTTGATTTTTCTACCTTGAATATGGGATTTATGTTTTACGAAGAAAAAAGTTGCTATCTCACAATTTATGAATTGTAAAATAGCAACTTTCTGTGTCAGATATAAGATTTCGGTTCGTTTTTCGTTTTCTTTTTTTTCTTCTTTTGACTTTTATCTGGAATGTCTGCTTTTATTTCATAGATAACATGCTTCGACTTTCTTTTAGCCGGAGCAAGAAACATCTTTAGTACAACTTCTTTCATATAAGTTTCCAAAGACATTCCATTGATTTCCACCCACCCAAATGCTGCGATTGGCAGATCAATAAAAACAAGTCCATAAATTACAAACTCCAGCGGAAGATCTAGTGGAAGGACCACAAGTTGAAATAACAAAAAATCCACCACTAACATAATGCCAACACAAATTAGCTGGCGGCCGTTGAATGGACCGATTAATTTCGTTTTATACGCCCTTATATCTTTTGGCATTTTTGATTCAATCATATAATTCCTCCCATTATACACCAACAATATCATTTGCAATCTGAGAAGCCTTGAACATTGCACCAACAGCAGCTAACTGTAGAGATAATATCACAAGTCCAAGTCCACTTTTTAAATTCAGTATGCTGTCCAGTACTGATTCTGTTATATTAAGCTCATTGTTCCAGTTTGAAGGAATTGTTGAAGCAATTAATCCGCCTTGTAAACGGGATACTGCATATAGAACAGCAAGGATGGCAGCCAGAGTCAGTCCATCTGCAAGGAATTTTTTTAAGTACCGTATTCCTGCACTTTTGGATCCATCTTCCATTAACTGGACCATACCAATCGGAGCAAAAACGGTCCGTACAATTAAAGATACTGCATTTCCGATTACAACTAAAAAACATGCAACATTTGCTACAAAAGAAAACAGCTTAAATAGTAAGCATGTGAAAAATGGGGACATGTTGTGTATCAAATCCATGATTCCATCTCCATAATTGGCTTTTTCGAATTCTTTTTTTATTTCATCTGAGAACTCATCTGGAAACTTACTCGGGTCACTGTTGACATCCGGGAAGAACTTTAATCCACCATAACTATTTCCGTCTCCCAACGAATCTTTGACAGAGTTTTCTACCATTTCGTAAACCGCAACTGATATATCAAAAGAAACCGTAATAATCTGCTGGATATTTGCTAAAATGAAAAATGCTGCAAAGAATTTTACTAAAATTAGAATCAAACGTTCAAAAGTAAGCTGTTCAGTCGTGGCTCTGTTCGCAATCTCTATAAACAGATATAGAGTTAAAAGAGTTATGGACACAGAGATGAATATCGTCAGCATTCCTCGAACAGATTGAGATTCAAACACTGTTTTTAATGCATCCAATAATGAAGTCATTAAATCCGTTGCTTTTTCAATAAACGTGCCGCCAAAAATGGCCTTTAGTGTATCAAAAGCTAGTTCGCCCATAGGTTATCGGCAGGATTTTCCTGCACTCCTCCTTCCTTATGAATTGCATACATTCGAACAGTAAAAAGTCTTCCCCTGCCGAAATAGACAGGGGAGTGACTACAACGATATTTAAGCACTTGGTAAAAGACCATTTAAATACTGTGTAAGATTTAATGCATCAATAAATCCTGGGAATGCAATCAATACGAGTGCAACAACCAGCATAGTGGATGCTCTTGTTTTACTGTCTGCATCTTCATTTTTAAATGCCAATGCAAGCTGTCCGATACTGTAAACCAGAAGGATGACACCTACGGCAACGAAAATTGCTTTTACAATGCCAATCATCTGATTTAACAAATCTGATAAACTTGCTGCTGCAAATGCTGGAACAAAAGCAAATAAGACCATACACATAGATGCAAGCAGTGCTACGGTAAGGAACCGCTTTACTTTCCCAGCATTACTTTGTTTGATAACTTCTTCTTTCATCTGAATGTTATCCCCTTTCATATTATTTTTGATCAGTTATAATATGGAAGATGGGATTTCAGAAAGAAAATGGATGCTAAGATGACATATCTGTACACGAAGATGCTGAAAATATTTGCACGAGAGCACATTCCAGGAACACAAATACAAAGATAGAAAGGAGCAGACTATTTTCCATATGGAAAGATAGTGCACCAAGTATTATCAAAAAGATTCCATGAAAATACTTCTTTTTCTGTAAGTCGCATACCAATAAGCAAAGTAGCAATAAAAGCACCAGGAATAACAATATAGACGACACTTTCTGAACCTGTAAAAAACCAAAGATTCCTCTAGTTTCCTTTAATGTTTTGAACAAATGGTAATAAAGCTGTTCTGGAATTACACCAGAAAAACTATCTGCATCATTCAAATAATATAGATAACGTGAAATAGATTCATTGGAAAGTGCTTGAACCTTCGAGACTTCCTGAAACTCTTTTACATAATCGGCAGATTGTAAAATAATCTCTGCCGTAGTGCTAAGAGCTAATTGAATTCGGCTATGCAATCTGGGAAGCTGTTCCGTTGCATAATGAATTGACAATAAAATTGGAAGTTCAAGAAGTCCTATTATATGTGTTTTATGCAACAGTTTACTCCGAAAAATAAAAAACAGTACTGCAAAGAAACCTGTTACCATAAGAATTATAAATGGCATACAGTCTGTTACAGGATAAAAGAAAGAAAAAACAGCTGTCCAAATTTTATCTTGCAAATCATTTAAAAATTCCATAAATCACCCTTGTAAAATAAGTTAGAAATATCGTACCAGTAAAGTGCTTCCCCTTTTAAATCCAGAAACTGTTCCATAGAAAGAGCGATTCTGGAATCCGGTTCCTGGCATTTCCAGGAGGATGTAAAATCTTCCGGATTTTTTGCCTTCAAAAGAAGTTGTAGAAACTGAAAACAGGTTTCTTGCTCCATCTCACGTTTTGTATATATCCCTATATGTTCACGAAAACGCTCCAACAGGCAGGATACAACAGCAGCTTTTGTATGCATGCATCGTTCTGAAATGGAAACTTCTTTTTCTTCTTCCGCATGAGACCCCAGTCGTACCGGTTTATCTAGCTCTGTTTCATCACTAAGATTTTCTTCTATCACTGCAGGATCAGCATTTTTATTTGTTTTATCCGCATTTTTGGTCTGTATTTTCAATTCTTTTTTTTGATTATTTTCTGTATCGGAAGATAGTTGTTTGGTGTCTTCTGATATACTGTTTTTTTTAGAATCCTGATTTTTCTTTGGATTCACTTTATTTTCCTTTTTAGGTTTGGAAATATTATCTGATAAACCGCCAATGCTTTCTCCTAAAGCCATAGATAAGGACTCTGAAACGGAATTGAAGCTGGACTCCAAATCTGTAATTTCACTCTGAGTAGGCTTTTCTATAGGAACTTTTGATATTCCAAACGTATCATTGCATGCAATACCTTTAGAAAATAATATAACATCATTTCCTATTTCATGATAAATGTTCTTTGCACCAGAACCAATGAAATAATATATATCTTTGTCACTTTCCCTTGTACTGCGAAGGAAGTCAGTTAATTCCTCTCCTTTTAAAGACAAAACCTGTTCTTTGTTATCAAAATAGTCTAAAAGTCCTTCTGGCAATTTTAAAGCTTCTTCTTCGGTTAAAATAAATATTTTGTCTGTCTCACGAAATTTCACAGTCTTACTACATGTTTTGCTACTGATGTCTTCTTGGCAAACCAAAAAGATGCGTTTTGCTTTTCGATTTCCTGCCATTAGGACGCCTCCTCATTCATTGTTCGATATAATTTCTCAGTATCAATTTCCACAGATTCCCTTGGGGGAACAGCAGCAAAACCATTTGCAATCAGAATATGTTTTGCAATTTGGTCGTTACTTAACCGAATATTGTGTGCTTTGGCACTATGCATACGGTTGTAATACTCCGTCTGCACACCATCATCTGACATTGCAACAGATACAAACATAGGTGCATTTCGATACTGGCATAACTCCAATAATTCATTAATTTTATCCATAATTTCTTTCTTTTCTTCCTGCTTCATTTTTTTAAGTCCTTTCTAGAATTATATTGCAAATATGTCTGCCGCAATATCGCAGCAGACAATCTGTAAATCTTAGTAAATTTTTAGTCGAAGAAAGCTGAAAATGCACTTGTCAGCATATCTTCCTCCGACATATTATTGGAAATGGACTGTGACTCGACATCCATTTCTTTTAAAATTGGTTCAGAAACTTTCGGCTCTGTAAGGGACGAGAAATGTTTCAATGTAGTTGTCCTTTCTGAAATAAGCTGATTTGCTGGTTCTGTTTTTGGAAAAATCGTAACCGGTTCGTTTTTATTTTCAATCTCGGAAAAAATGTGTTTTTTGCCACTATTACTATTTTCAACCTTATTAATTTGTTTATTTTTAACAGTTTTAACATTTTTTCTTGTATAATCTGCAGCCTGAATAACACGTTTACCATTGATAAACATTTGATTATATTCTTCTGCCCATGGCTCCATCAAAGGACAGCACAGATAGGCACGTAAAATGTTTTTAACAATTCCATTCACATGTCCCTTGGGAAGTTTTTGTAGAAATTCCAATAAGTCTTTGTCCTTTTCTTCATGTAATACTAATGTTCTGCAAATTGATTTTTTTGGTATGTTCACAGGCTCTTCCAGTTCTTCCGGTAAGCCTATAATACTAACTTCTTTTTTCAGGTACTCTCGCAGGGCACAATAAATAGCTTTTTGAAAATTAAAACGATAATGTTCTGCCAGATAAAACAAATCAACATCATGAAATTTATAAATGCGTATTGTTTTTCTAACCATAAGCATTTCTCCTATTTTCTATTCCCACAAAGCATATAGCGGTACATATAATAACCTCTTGCATTAGAATAAATCATGGGAAGATGGTCATTCTCATTTCCAGTCATTACCCGGACTGTCTTCAGACCAGAGAAGTAGTCTCTGATTTTATCCAGCCAGGCTTCACCTGTGCCTCCTGTCACTAAGATGAAATTATAATCAACAAAACCACCAGTGATATTGTATGCGCTCTCAATCGCATCACGAAAGACTTTGTTATTGGCATCTTCTAAAAATGGAGCAAGTGGTTTTTCTTCAGATTTCATTTCATCCATATCGGTGCAGATGATAACTCCTGTTCCTAAAGCGCTTTGCAGGGCAGGTACACGGATTTCTTCATGAAGGGTATCCATGATGCGAGTAGAAGTTTCCTTGAGTACCTGTTTCATTCCAACATCATCAATGCTTTCTTTACATACCGCTTTTTGCTTTTTGATTCCAAAATAATCAAACGTTCCAAAACCGATATCCATGACCAATGTATTACTAAATAAAATTCGTTTGGCATCTGGAATATAAGTTCCGTCCTGCCGAATTAAAGCTGAATAAAGAGAACCGGAAGGTTGTGGCATGACAAAAATATTTTTTTCTTCTACAGAAAAGTTGTATTCTTTCCATTCTCCCATGCCAATTCGTACCTGGAAGTGAGAGGGTTTCATAATCGCTTTTTTGATTGCAGGCGTATCTGCTTTTTCATAAGCAGAAGGCAGTCCTGTTTGAACCACAATTTCTCTTTCATCACTTTTACAGTCTAATGCAAATGCAATAGCCAGATTGCATAAAATTTTAAAATTTTTGCTTCGGTAACGATTTCGAGAAAACATTTCAGACTCTGTAATGTTTGTTTCACTGGAACCAATCATCTCCATGGCGGTTCGTCCGACAATATACTGGTTTCCTGTTTCTAAGTCACGATATAAAATATCCTCATCACCGTAAATGAATAAATCGGAATCTGATTTTCGGACATAGCTGGGAAAGCAAAAATATCCTTTTTCATAGAAACACTTCACAGCGGAATACCCAATATCCAGCCCTATTACAAATTTTTTTCCTTTTGGTGTATCCATGTTTCTACGGAATTCCTGGCGGGTCTTAAACTTATTTGTTTGCATAATAATCCTCCTTTATAATGTCTTATTAATATGGAATTTGAAAAACCTGGGTGGTACGTTAGCCATCAACTATACTTGATATCATCTATACTGTATCAAATGCGGTATTTCTCGTAATTTTTGGGCAAGAAAAACAGCCTTGCATATACAAGACTGTTTTCTTTCACTCTTTTGCTTCTTCGTTTTCTTCCGATTCTTCTGTTATAATTTCACGATCAATATAATTATCGTAGAAGGTTCTTGCAGCCGTCTGGCGCATCTGGATAGAGCTATTGCCAGCCCACACTGCTGGTCGTTCCCAACCCCACATGAAATAATAAGCAGCTGTCTCTGGGTCAGATGCATTCATAAATCCATTGTAATTATTTTCTCCTGTATGATAACTATTGAAATTACCTGGACCTAATTCTGTTAGTAGAAATTCAAGCTGGACTTCTAAATCTCCTGGCGGTTTTCCTTTTGAAGCGGCATAGTTTTCCAATGCTGTACGTCTTCCATAACTCCATTGGCATAAACCAAAGCCTATTCCATTTCCGTATTCTATTAGATTAGAATTAAATCCTGATTCCGCCTGTATATTGCCCATAATGCCGGCAACCCGCACTGCTGGAATCCCAGCGCTGCGAAGATAATTCCAAACCTGCTCCGTTATCTCACTTCCAGCAATAACTCCAGTTGAATCACTTTTCAATTCACAGTTAAATAGATGATTAAAATAATAAGTGGTTAGCGTCACATCTGCATCTATGACAGTAACTTCTTCTCCATTTGAATCTTCATAGGTGTAAGGTTTTTCTACAATTGATATCAGATGAGAACCATTGTAAAGCTCTCTTACATATTTCTTTGCCTTTCGTTTTCCTGCTTTTTCCAAATCGAAATCAAAGTAAACTGTAGCCATGGAAAGAATTTCTGCTGAATTTGTTGTTTCCCTGATAGCAATTTCTTTTTCCTCATAAACATCTTCATCTTTCAAATCTTTATAATCAATGGTCATATTTCGGTATTTTCTGCGTAATTTGGTAATTTCTTTTGTCTGATCTTTATAACTTTTCTCAATCTGCGTCAAACAGGCTTCTCGGATGTCTTTTTTGTGTGTATTAAAATCAAAAACAGAAAAAATCATTGTAAAAATAGAAGTAATGATGGATACTAAAAATCCACACAGTATTAGTAACAGTACTCCCATTAATACTACATGGATAACCGTAGAGATTGCAGTTCCAACAAAGGAAAAACCTCTTCCGATAGCAGAAATGATTTTATTGATGTAGCGGTATCCTTTCCCTAATGCCCTGGCTGGTTTCGCCAAAATGGTCTTGTTTAACCGGCGTGTTAATGCATCAGTAGCCTTTTTGCCTAATTTATTCATTCCTGTCCTGATTCCAAAAGGATTTCTCTGAAACTTTTGGATATTCTGTCTGACTTTGGCAACTTTTCTTCCACCCTTACTTGCTGCATTTTTCACTTTTTTGTACCCATTACCAACTTTTTTTGAACCGTTTACAATTTTTTTAGCAGTTTTTGTTTCTTTTATTGCTTTAGGTACTAATTTTGAACCGTATTTAATTCCTTTAGCAGCAGCCCAGGCAGCTGTTTTTACTGCAATTAAAGTTGCTTTTTCTGTAGCCTTCATGATAGAGCGGATAGCAAAAACAGAACCACGTAGAATCGATTTTGTACGGGAAATAATATCCAGCGTAAAATACAATCCATAACCAGTATCCGTTTGTTGTAAATATCTTCGGATTTTACGCATTCCCAGACCTTTGATAGCACGTAACCGTGTGACATTTCCTTTAAACATCTGGATTGCAGACGTCCGTTTGAAAGTTTCCCTAATTAGTTTTTGAATTTCAGGATCTAACTGTCCTTTGTTTTTTCTCAAAAACTGCATGGCATTTACATATCCTACCCAGCCAGTTCCCTTGATTCCTTTTCCATATTTTGCCATAAGGATGCTGTTTACACCTTTCTGCATTCGCATGACATCTTTATAGCTGCTGATATTACCAACGATACCAAAAGATGTCACTCCGTTTTCACCACACACTTTTTTCAATATATCATGGTAGTTGCCTAGGACACTATTGGATTCTCGAATCATAGATTTGGTCATTGCAATCCGTATCTGATCTGTGATGAACTGTCCACTGGTTGCATAAATGTCAGTAGCATATTCTACACCTTTTTGTGTATCCGTTCCCTTGTAAGCTGTACCGATTAAGTATTTTACACCGGCAGCAAGTAAATTTTTTTCAATCCCGGTGATACGGTACGGAAGCATGCTTGAGGTATGAATATTTTTTAAATTCAGTTCTCCCTTTTGGGGTTGTTCAGCACCAACGCTCCTCATTCTTCCATATGGTATGGAATTACTATTTTCAATAGATACCATCCTGGTGGATGCATTTTGTCCAGCTTTTTCAGTGGATGATGTTCTAATTTCCCCAATTCCAGAAACAGCATTTGAAGTATATCCCTGGTGCGAACTTGTCTTTATATCAGAAACTGTATCTCTTTGGGATTGCTGTTGTTTTTTTCTTTTTTGGAATGTTTCCTCTTCTTTGATAATATTTTGATTGAAGCTGGAATGATAAGCCGATGCATTAGTTTGTTCAGAATGCCTGCCAGACTGAACATTATGATATGGGGGAGCGTAGCCATGCTTGGCTTTTAAATCGACGCCAGTTTCTTTTATTGGCATATTTTTGTGACTACTAAAAACTTTCGTTTCCGTCTCTTTTTCGTGTTTTTCTTTATGATAGCGGTTGTTCTGTTCATAGCTTGAATTGGTTTCCTTATTTCCAGGGTTGGATTTCTGCTTTTCTTTATTTTCTTTTGCAGGTGCCTGCTTGGCTTTCTGTTCAAATTCTTTTTGTTCCTGTTGAAGATTCCTGGAAAATCCTTGTTTTTTGTTACTCATATTTTTGCTCCTGTATCATTTCTTTATAAGGTTCCAGTGCATTTTTCTTTAGGAAGAGAACACGAATCCTGTCGTTATGTTTCTGGACTTTTTTGAACATTCCAAAATCATATAATTTGAAGTCTTCTTCTGAACCGAAAAAAACACCATTTAATGTATCGGAACCCATATCGCTAAAAAGAACAAATGGCGTTTTGTTGGTCTGTATTGCTGCTGCTTCAGCTGCTTCCATCAAAATTGCTGTTTGTACACTCTTGAGTACAATGACTGGACAATGTTCTTTTGTTACCATAAGGTCAGACGATACTTTTGATATTGTTTGGTTCAGAATAGATGCACGCTCTTCCCGATCCAATACTACCTTATCGAAGGCTTCATTTTGGGATATTTGAATCACAACACTATCCGTATTTTGGGATTTTGTCACCTGCTGTGCTTTCTGATATTTTAAAATCTCAGAAAACGCTTTTAAGGTGCAACTAAAAACCTTCGCCTGTGAAGTATTAAACTCTGACATACTTTGGTATAAAAACAAATTGTCATCTGATGCATCTCCTGTATACTCATACAGGGGATGTTTTTCGTATCGGTATTTTCTATCCATGATAGGACGTTGGTTCTGCATAAATACAACCTCAATCATAGGATCCATGCGACCTAATTCATCTGGTGTCATTACTTCTCTGGATGTTTGCTGGAAGTTTTTATTTGACCCACTCTTAGAACCACTGCTTGTCCCACGTGAACGGTTGGTAACGGTCATTTTTCCTAACAACTCAGAGAAATATTTCAAAGTGTTTGGTTCCTGTGTACCGAGAAAAATATAAGTGCTGCAATTACCCATAAGTGTTTTCCAGTCATCCTTATACATAGATTCAATTTGTGAAATATCCTGTAAAATAACAGTAGCTGAAATATTGTATTTACGCATGGTAGAAAGCTTACTCGGGAATTCTGGTATCTCCCCGATGTTAGCAAACTCATCCATCAAGCAACGTACTGGTATCTTTAGCTGTTCTGAACCACCTTCTGCTTTTTGCTTTTCCCCTTTGTAATACAAGGTTTCAAACATCTGGGAATAAAGCATGGATGCAAGGAAGGAATATGTTCTGTCTGCCTGTGGAGTAATAATGAAAAGTGCTGTTTTCCGGTCTCCCAGTTTATCTAATTCCATCTGATCCATCTGGGTCAAATGCTGCACTTGTGGGGTCATAAATGGTTGCAAACGTGCAATACAGGAAATAACGATACTCTTTAAAGTTTTTCCTGCACCCTTTTTAAAACCTCGATAATACTGGGCAGCTAAAGAATTCTGGTCAATCTTTTCGAATATTTTATCCAGTTCAGATTGCGAGTTTGGATTATCCTCATCTACGGTAGCCATGTTTACCATGTTTACCAACGTAGAAAAGTTTTTCTTGCTGTAATCCTGTTCATAATCTCTTAAATAAAAGATGATTGCAGAATAAAGTAATTTTTCTGCATTCACCCAGAACTCTTCTCCGCCGCCTTCTTTGTTGGATGTGTTATTGATGAAGCATTCCACAACCATACGTACTCCCGCATCGTCACGGATGTAGTCAAATGGATTGTAGCAATTAGAGTGTTCCATATCCGAGATATTAAAAATTTTGATTTTATATCCATGGTCATTTAAGACTTTTCCAAGAGAGTTGATAATTTCTCCAGATGGGTCTGTAATAACAAAGGAAGAATTCAATGTCAGCAGGTTTGGCTTTATCACAAATCGGGATTTACCAGTACCAGCCCCACCAATTACAGCAATATTGTTATTTCCGATCATAAGTCTTGAATTATTTGGTCTCCTTGCTGTCTGTCCCAAAATCATATTTGGAGATGGTTCGCCTGGTTTTTCCGGATCTTTTTCAAACTGTGCCAGAAATTCTTTTTTCTGTTTTTCATTCATAAAGCCGCCGGTTCCGGCAACTTCATCCAGTTTGTAACTATAGTTTCGTTCATTGTCTGTTTTCAGGAAAAAATAGGATGCTGCTGCAACGGAGCCAAAGCCAGCAACAGCTCCAATAAGTGACATTGCATTGAATGGTGGAAGAAATTGCAAGTTTGTAATCGAGTCAGCCATAATTCCAAAGGTATCTAAAAAATCAACACCTCGTTCCAGCATAATTCCTCCTGCTTGTGCTCCTACGTATCCACCAAAAATACCAGCAACAGTGCTCAAATACGTAATCATGCTTTTGGCATTTTCTTTTCGTTGTTCTTCTGTAATCAATTTGATACCTCCTCAATAAAATTTGTAATGATACTTATTTATCAAGTAAAATATGGTTTTTGGAAAATCCCAAAGAAAAACAGGCCCAAATCCTGAGCCTGTTTTTCAATGCTTATAAATTTTCCCTATCATCTGGAATCATATTACCGTTCCGGTCATTTCGGATATCATCCAACCGGTCTATTCTGCTGAATTCCTGCTGCATATGCTTAATCTCATCCAAATCGTTCTCCATAACAGCCTCAGCATAACGTTCATCCTCATACTCCCTGGTTTCAATCTCATCTTTAAAGCCACGGTACAGGCTTCTGGCATCATCATAAATAATCGGAGCATCTGTTTCCCTTAACTCTTTTTCATCGTGCACTGATTCCTGGTTGATTTTTTCATATTCCTTAAATTCTTCCATACCCATTTCACTATTTAAATAGGAATAGATATAAATTTCCTGTTCCGGATTATCTTGTGCTAATTTTGCTTCGTAAAGAATACGGTTATCCCTCATCTTCTGAACCGCCAGACGTTGTGTATCCGATAGTTCTAATTCGCCTGGCCCTGCTTGCTGTACGAGAGATGTTTTTTGGTCCAAAGAACCGTTTTGGTATTCAAGGAATTGTTCTTTTGAAAGCTCTGCCGGGTGATTCATCATAACCAGGTAATTTTGCAGTTTCTGGTCTCTTTTGGGATCAGAATAGTCAATGACGGCTTCTGCTCCTCCATGTTCCCGATAAGTCACTTTGTCTGCTGTTACAATCATGGTATTCCCATTTTGGTCTGCAATATAGAGAGGAATGTTATTTTCTTTGGAAATAGCATGGCTGGCAATTTTTTTTAAATATTCCTCCTGTCTGTTGATGTGATTTTTGTATATCTCATAAACATCTGGATGGGATTTTAATATAGCTGCTGACATTTTAATGCTGTCCATGATTTTCTTATCTTTTCTTGCATAAACAACATTAAATTTATTTTGTTCCGGCTCTTCTAATGCAACACTGATTCCTCTTTCTTTCGCCATGCCTACAAACAATTCAGCTTCATATAAATCCAAATCTTTTACTTTCCGCATGTGTCCTTTTGACATTTCATTCACAAGCTCTTTTGAAGCAAGCCCGCCCTTGTTATGTTCGCATAGATATTCGTTCACAATACGATTAACCGCAGGGGCATCGTAGTCTGCAAATACAATCATCTTCTTGCCGTCCATCGTAGATGATGCTGTTACTACAAACCGGATTCCTTCTTCTCTAAGTTTTTGCGTAAGTTCCTTTTCTAATCCTTTTGAACATTCTATATATTCACAAGCTCCTCCTTTATTAAGATATCTTTGTAGAAACTGTGCATTTTTATCATGATTTAATTGTTCTAAAACAGCACTGATGACATCTGTAAGCGTTGTTGCTGATTTCAAAATAAGATCAGAACCTTTATAAAGTAAGCTGATGGTTCTATCAGCATCTGACTGCTGCATACTGCATCCTCCTTTTTAATTTTTATTTGAAATATGGTATTTTGCTTTGCACAAAAAAAAGCACTGTCATTGACAATGCTTTTTGAAGATATCACATGAAGCAATCCACAACTTCCTTGCAGGCTTCTACTACATGCCATTCCTCATCGGTTAATTCATCTTTTTTCATAATCTCTTTGCACCAGGAGCGTACCATATTCAGTTTTTCCATGTATTCATCATCCATTGCATTTGCTTCATGTTTACTGGAAGTATAAGAGTCGTAAGAAGATTCTTCCTCGTCATAATCATCAGTATCTGTATCAAAAAGGTTAAAATCCTCCAGGTTGCAAAATGAAGCAGCTGGTCCGGCAGGCTTCGCAGGTTCAGGGGAAGTGATTTCTTTCTTTGTTTTGGTGTTATTAAACATGGTATTAAATTCAGCTTCAACATCCTGGTCAATTTCTATGTCAAAATCCTCATCATCCATATCAGCAAAAGAAGTTTCTACAGATTTTTCAGGTGTTTCTTTTTTTTGCATTTCTCTTTTTAATTTATCTATAGTGTCTTCTTCTGATGAAATATTCTCAATAATATCCTGGATGGTTGCTTTTGGCTCAGTTTTATCTGGCATATCAGAAAGTACATCATCATTTTTAGACAATACATACTGTTCAATTTCTCTGACTGCTTTTTCCTGCTCCTTTTCTGTATGTTTTGCAATCTGGTTCGCAGTTTTAACTCCTAACTCCCCAGACTTTACCATTTCTTTTAAAGGTGGAATGCCTTTTCGGAAAATCCGCTGCCAGAAACGAGCATATGTATCTGATGTTTTAAAAATTTCTGCTGCCTTAGATGCCACATTATGTTCCTTGATTTCTGCATTATCGGATAAAATCAGCAGATGTTCCATAACATTTGCACGGTGTTCGTTTATAGTTTTAATATCTGTTTCACGCACTTCTAAGTTAGCGGTTTCAATTAAAATGCACTGCATTTCTTTCGACATATCTGAAGTACCAACAACATAACAGGGAATTTGAAATTCTTCCTTTGTTTTTGACGTAATCTCACAAATACTTTTATATCTGCGTTCCCCTGAGATCAAACGGTATATACCATTTTCCATTGGACCAATTACGGATAATGGGGTAACCAAACCCAGTGTCCCAATACTATCCACCAAATCTCTCAGGTTTCCATTTTCCCAGTTATTTAACGGGTTTACCTCTATCTGTTCCTTTGTCAAAAGAATACTTTTGTTATTCATGATTTTTCTCCTTTTCAGTTTTTTATAATATGGAAGATTTTTTTATTTTGATTCTAATTTTTAACAAATTTTTTTAATTTTTTTTCAAGAAGTGTAATACGTTTGCGTTCTTGTGTATTTTCGATTGCCGTCCAGCAGGAATCTTCTATGCTATATAAGAATACTTCCTTCGCTGCTCTGGTAATTGCGGTATACAGCATTCTTCTTGTCAGCATCATTGGAAATTCTTTTGGAAGAATAATGTGCACTCTTGGAAACTCGGAACCTTGGGCTTTATGTATGGTAATGGCATAGGCAAGCACCATACAGGAAATATCTTCTCTTGTAAGGCATAGCGTTTTTTCTTCGAATTGCACTAATAATCCATTTCCTTCCATACCAAGAACTACTCCCATATCTCCATTAAAATAACCATTTTCATAATTGGTTTCTGTCATAATCACCCGGTTCCCTTTATAGTAATCAGTTCCACAAAAAGAAGCACAAAATGGTTGTGATTTTTCCTGCAGTAAAGCATTTAGATTTTTGGTTCCCAGTTTATTTTTCTTAATGGTGGTAAGAACCTGGTCTTCTGGATGAACAAAACATTGCATTTGTTCTAATGCTTCCTTTTCATCCTTGCATGAAATAAAATGAAAAACATGGTCTTCAATCAGGTTATGGTATCCACGATTAACCATCTGTGCATTTTCTAAAATGCTCCCACCTTGTCTTTTTACTTCTGTAAGGCGATAAGTTTCAATAACTCCACTGTGAATAAGGTCACCAAGGACATTCCCGTATTCCACACTTTGCAGCTGGTCTTCGTCTCCTACCAATAAAATAATGCTGTCGTTTTTCACTGCTTGTAATAATTGAGAAGCAAGTTTTAGTCCCATCATGGAGACTTCATCAATAATAATCAATTCAGCCTGGATAGGATCATTTATATTTTTTGAAGATATATTTTCTCCATATGGCTGGATATTCAGTAATTTGTGAGTAGTTATGGCCTGTTTTTTGCATGCTTTTTTCATAACTTGGGATGCTCGTCCAGTTGTTGCTGCTAATTTTACGGAATGTGTATTTTGAATTAACCCCCTTATAACAGCGGTTTTTCCACTGCCCGGCGGGCCAGTCAGTATCTTGATCCCAGTGCTTCCTAGAATCTGAAATGCGTTTCTCTGTCCTTTGGTGTAAGTAATCTGCAATTTTTCTTCAATCTCATTTACATCTGGAACTTGTCTTTTTTGTTTACTGTTATGAAAACGAATGATTTGTTCAATAAGAAGGTCTTCTTCCTTCGCAACAGTTTTATCATAAAGATATATCTTTTCCTCATCCACTTCTTGAACAAACTGTAATTCCTGTATGCAGGCCGCAAGAAGAGCAGCAGTCATTTTCGTATCAGGTCCAGGAGAATGTTGTAATTTCCGGTCTACTGCATATTGGAGTGTGTCGACTGGAACACAGGTATCTCCATTTTTAATATACTGATCCATGATATAGCGTACATATGCACATAAGCGCATAAAGGAATATGCATTCAAGTGGAAAACCTGTAATGCAATGGCATCTACTGTATAGATATCAATTTCTGTAATTCTGGTAATAGAATAAGGATGGTTTAAAAAAGATTGATATGTGATACCTTTTTTCAACAAGACCTCTACATGGTCACGGTCAATTCCGTAAGCAGTCAGTAACTGGACCAGTTTTTCATTTCCACTTAAACGCTGTAGCCCTTGCATCAATTTTTTTGCCTGTGTTTTGTCTAAACCGCAGGACACAAAGGTTTCCTTTGATGCAGTTGATAGCTTTCCACACAATCTTCTGCACTTTGCATCAGTAAGCCAGGGTGCCACATAAGTTAAAAGCATTCTGTCTTCATCTTCTGTTCCAGCAGGTATACGGTCTTCTTCTACATGAAAAATACCAGTATCATCAAAAGCACCAGAAAGAGCAATCGGCATTTTATAGTCGTAATATCCAATAGTTCCATGACATGTGATAAGTCCATCCTCTGCATGCTCGCAATATTCTAATGGCTGAACCGTAAAAATTGTAAATGTGCCTTTTCTAGCAATTGTCTGCTGATACAACCCATACATTTTTTGTCCTCCTTCTCGCTTATCATATGATATTCTGAAATTTCTTTGATTTTTGGGCATGAAAATATCCTTCATAAAAATGGTTTGATTTTTGCTTTTTTCGAAAAATTCTAAAAAATATTTCATATTAAAGGAAAGAACAAACCTAAAAAAGAAAGGATTTTTGATTATGGATACTTTATTTATGGATTATGAAAATTCTCTGATTGGGGCAAGCAAAGATATTGGAATTTACAACTTTTATGGTGCAGAAGCTGGCGGAGCAAATCAGCAACGTGCCGTAACCTGCATCCGGTATGTTTTAGAAAATGTGCTTCAGTGGACAGTAGAAGAATCCATCCAGAAATTTGACAGCTACATGATTACCTTGATGAAATTAGAACGTGTCGTAGATTTCATCCGCTACCCGGACGAAGTAAGGGATCGTGACCCACGTTACATTTTATCGCTTGTCTATCCAGAACGGGTGCATCTGAATTTAGAAACCATGGTGCTGGAAATTTATAAAGATGTCCTAGCACATGAAGCACAGTTCCCCAGGGAATACTTCGCAGGTGCTAATGGATTTTATCGTTATTGCATCTGTTTGCAGTATTTAATCATGCATTATCACCCAATTACATCTTTGGATGAATTATATGGATTTATCACATCCCCGGAAGGAAAACGTTTTTTGATGGAATACCGATTAAAAGTTCCAGCAGAACAGCTAGAAATCAATCCCTTAGACTGTCTGTATGAATTGACAAAGGACAATAAATTGAGTACCTTGTATTATTGTTTTTATTCCTTTCACGAACAACTGGAAAAATACGCTTAAGATACAACAAACTGCCGCTTCTGTACATTTGGAAGTGGCAGTTTGCTGTTAACGCATATATTGGATTTTTCTGGCTTTTAATTTTTTAATGGTTTCTAAATCAACATGAAAAGTGCTAATTTTAGGTATCATAGGTTCTAAATATTTATTAAAGTGAAATTCAATGGTAAGCGGAATTAACCCATCTTCACGCCACCTCATGATGGAAGTGGCTTGCTGACTTTTTTCTTTTGTATCCAGTACCAAATAATATGGTTCAATTCTGTTTGGTAATTGCTCTATACCTCTTCCAAAGAAAGAACCATCTTTATATTGTCCTTTGATACGAACTACTGTGTTATCAAAAATTTCATTTACTTCCCGGTTCATAAACAACACATCAAACGGTTGTCCACGCCCAAGAAGGTGTGCAATTTGCATATGGTTTCCTTTTTTACTCAGTTTCTCCTCTATTCCAGATAAAAAACCCATAATATAATGTGTTCCATTCTCGATATTTTCGATTGGAGTACACCCATATATAGTATCATCCTTATAATCAGAAAGAGGATTTTCGGATATCAAAGCGGTAAGCACTGCAATTTCATGTTCACGGTTCCATTTTTTATTACAACCGGTAAATGGCTCTTTGAATATTTGCTGTATAGCATACTGGAATGTTTTCTGATCTTTCGCTTTTATTTCCTGTAATAATCTGTACCGTTCTAACAATTCTTCCCGACTATTTGTAAAACAGTCAAATGCACCAGCGTATAAAAGCGATTCTGTAAATTTTTTTGGAAGGACTTTCCATTTCTGCATATCCGCTGTACGGAAAAAGAAATCTTCCAAGGATGTGAATTCACCTTTTCCTAACATATTTTTTCTGCAGTCTACGACTTCATCTGGAATCTGGTTGTTACCGATTCCCTTAATTCCGCAAAACCCAAAACGGATGGCTCCATGTTCAATTGTAAATTCATAATATGATCGGTTAATATCTGGAGGTAGAATGGTAACTTGGTCTTTCCGGCAATCCTCAATCACTGGAAAAAATTCACCATCCATATTATTGAACATTGCACAATAAAATTCTGCCGGATAATGATATTTTAAATACGCAGTCTGGTACGAAACAATTGCATAGGCTGCTGCATGTGATTTATTGAAGCAATATTTTGCGAATTCCATAATATCATCGAATAAAGCATCCGCATCTTCTTCTTTTATTCCTCTTTTTATGCATCCTTCAATTCCACGTGAATCATCTCCGTACAAGAAAGCTTGTCTCTCAACTTTCAGCTTTTCTTCTTTCTTTTTTGACATTGCTCGTCGAACAAGATCGGCTTGTCCAAGGCTATATCCAGCCAGAATTTGAAATATTTTCATAATCTGTTCCTGATATATCATGGACCCATAAGTCGGTTCCAATAATGGTTTTAATTGTTCAATTTTAATATCCATTGGAACTTCTTTATTTTTTACAGCAATTACATGATCCATATACTGCATGGGACCCGGACGGTACATAGCCACTAAAAGAATTAAATCTTCAATACAGTCTGGCTTAAAACGTTTGAGCATGCTCTTCATTCCAGGGGATTCGAACTGGAACACAGAATTTGTATGCCCAGCTGCAAAAATGTACTGAAAAACTTCTTGTTCAAACGGAATGTCATTGGTATCAATCAGGATACCGTGATGTTTTTCGATTAACTGCAGGCAGTCTGAAATACAATCCTGTGTATTTAAGCCCAGCAGATCCATTTTGAGTAACCCTTTTTCTTCTATTTGAACCATATCGCATTGTGCTGCCCATACGCCTTTATCTTCTCTCCATGCAAGAGGAACATATTCATTAATATTTCCATTATCTGCAATAACAACCCCGCCAGCATGAACGCCAGTTCCAGATAGCTTTCCTTCGATTAACTTTGCATGTTCCCAGATGATGCATTTTTCATAATCTGTCCCAAATTGTTTTGAAAAAAGTTCTTCATTCTTTTTCAAGGTCTGGCCCGGTTCCTCGGGAATCAGTTTGCTTACCTTTAAGGTTTGTTCATACATATAGTTGCGTTCCAGCTCTTCGTGGTTTGCTTCCTTTTGAAACATCTCTGAAGCCCTGTCTCTTCCAGCCATCAGGATTGCATTTTTTGCTCCATATGTCGTTTTTGTTGCAATGGAACTGATAGCATGTTCCCCATATTTCCACTTCAAATATTTGATGATATAGGGACGTAATGCACGTTTTACGTCCGTATCAATATCTGGCATAGTAACACGTTCTGGATTTAAGTAACGGTCAAACAGCAATCCATAGCGGATTGGGTCTACATTTGTTATCCCAAGAAGATAGCACACTAATGAGCCTGCAGCACTTCCTCTTCCTGGGGAACGTATTTTTCCGGAGTAGAAACCATGGTCTTCTATCCACTGTTCTACTTTGTCAAAATTACGGGGCATATGCTCTAATTCTCTTTTGGGGATAACACTTAATAGACGAATCATACGGCAATAATCCTGTACCACCATATGATAATCAACAAATCCCATCTGTTTTATCGTTTTCATTTCATGTTCATATCGTTCTTGGTGTTCCTGTGTCCATTCCCCTTTCTTTTTCATGTCTTCTATGCCAATTGCTGCCAACTCTTCAATTGTTTTATCACTCTTGCATTTAGGGTAATGGCTTTCCTTCTTTATTTCGACATGGCAATCATTTAATATAGAGGTATTTCGAATGGCTTCTTCTACTGCATCCAGTGGAAGAATGCGTAACAGCGTTTCCCGCATTTCTTCTTCTGATTTCACATATAATTCCTTGTCTGCATCCGAAATCTCCTGATGGCATTCAAAATAATTATAACGTAAAATTTGCCGAATTTTTTCGTCTCCCTTGGAAGCCATGTGTGCATCATTTGCTGCAATCAAAGGTATCTGAAGCTCTTTTGCAATGCGATAAATCCGTTCCATGACATAACGTTCTTCGGGCATTCCATGATACTGCATTTCCATATAAAAATTAGGAAACAGGTCTTTATATTCTTTTGCTTTTTCAAAAGCTTGTTCGTACAATTCTTCCTCAGAGGGAAGTATAATATCTGTATTCTCCTGCATTATGGATTGATATTTCAGGGCTTTGTTTTTCAATTTATCGGATATTTTTTTTGCTTCTTTCCGAAGGAAAGCCGCTTCCTTTAACTGTACATCGATCTTTGCAATTTGTGATTCTGCCAGTTCGTACTTTTGCATCAACTTGGGTTCATCCAATGCTTTTTTTAAAAATCCAGGTTTTGTATATGGAGTAAAACCCTTTTTTTCCTGCTTCAGTGTTTTCTCTTCTTCTACATATAACAGGTACTTCTGGTTTGCCTGCTCCCAGTTTACATATGCTGGCTTTAATAATTCTGCTTTTTTCTGCTTCTTTTCTATCTCACGTTCCATACGTTTTCCAGACAGCAGAATTTTTCCAAGTGGGCCGTTTACACAGGCAGAAGTTACTATGATATGTTCATTATGTGCAAGATATTTAGAAATAGTTTGAACTGTCATCTTCGGATAGACGAGCTTTCTTATTTTCTGCTGGTTTTCATTTGCATCCCGCAGGGCAAAGGAAATGGCTTTATATCCTTCTAAATCCCGGGCTACAAGGAGTAGATGAGAACGGTCTTCCAGATATGCTTCTAATCCAGGAATTGTATTGATTCCATGTTTTTTCCCAGCCTCCATAAAATCGTCTAACCCAAGCATGGTTCCATGATCTGTTAAAGTGACATTAGGAATGCTTAATTCCTTTGCTTTTAAGACAAGTTCCAATGGGCTTTGTCCTGAATCATGCAAAGAAAAGGTACTGTGTGTGTGTAATATTCCATCCATAAACATTCTCCTTTCGAGTCCATTTTAGTAAAACTGGTATTTTCTTTGATTTTTACGCATGAAAAAAGGGCATATGCCCTTTTTAAAAATCAAGCTGGTTGTAAGTGATATCGTAATTAGGTTTACTTCCGTTTACGGTAATGTTCGGATTTTCATTTCCCTGCTGTGCTAAAATATCCAGCATTTTGGAACTTCCTTGTAAATCTAAATTAGTTGCAGTCGCTGCATTGGATAAAAATCCAGAATATTGTTTAGGATTACTATTCACGGCAATGGTTCCTTTTAACTTCTTGCATCCCTGGAAGCATCCACTGACATCCTGAACATTTGACGGTATAACTGATGCTTCAACTAAGGAAGCATTGTTCTGAAAGGTATTCGCCATGCTCTCTACAGTGTCTGGAATCGCAGGTGTTTTTTTAATGTTAATACAGTTTTCAAAAGCTGCATCAATGATTTTCACCTGCGGCGGAAGTTCTGCTTTGTTTAAGGTGCTACAGCCGGAATACAGTCGAATTGCCGTTTTAACACCTGTGGCATGAGACACATCGGTACCTTCTTTTAATTCTGTACAGTTTTTAAAACAGGAATCCAGATTCTTCACAGATGCGGGAATGGATGGAGGATTTACCATTGCTGTGCAACCTTCAAAACAGGATGACATGTTTAACAGATTCTTACAGTGTTCTAAATTCGGTGCAGTTTTGAGGGAAATACATCCAGAAAATGTACCTTCTAAACTTTCAGCAGAATCTGGAATATTTTCTACATACTCTAATTCTCGTAATTCCCGGAAATATCCGTCCATGTAAATAGGTTTGACAGTCTCTTCAAATGTAATGGATGTGATAGGATTTTTGTCAACGCCATCAAAGGATAACCAGGGATAACTGTTGTTATTATAAGATAAAATATCTCCGGTTCCCGTAAATGCCAATTCCCCGTTGTCATAGACAGTCGCTTTCACATCTTTTAAGTTCGGCTTCCCACATTCTATTTCAGCAACAACATGGCGCTTATTTTTTAATATGACTGTACATTCCCATTTTCCGCTTTTTAAAGTTACTTCTGTGGTTGCACCAACTTTATTTGGCTTGTCTTGTGATAAGGTTACTCCCTCATCCGGCATCCTGGTTCTTTTCCCATTCTCATGTAAATAATACAAATCAAAATCCGATACCTTTATCATGGAAGATTTTGCATATTCATTTTCATTTTCAGCTTCCATTCCTACAATTGGAGAACGCCCCACAATCATATCCCTGATTGCCGGAATTCCTTTTCCGATTATAAAAAATATAATTGCAAAGCACCCTACAATGAGCAGTGGTTTTTTAAATGGCTGCAGTGCGTCTTTTAAGAACTTCATGATCCTTTTTCTGCCCGGACATACCGGGCAGCATTCTCCTTTCCTATTTAAACTTCACCATAATTGCTATATTTTCACGTATTTCTTTTACAATGTCATGGTATACAAACCGGCAATAAACTTTACCTTTGCCAGCACAGAAAGAAAGGTCGTAAGCTAGATCGTTTAATTCCTGCATTTGCTTGGTATAGTTTCGCTTTGTCTCTTTTTCTATTTCTACCATATGGAACTGCTCATCAATCCAGATTTTGCATCCACCTAGTGAAAAAGTCAAAAGCTTCCGATTGTTTTTCTCGCCATTCAATACAGTAAACCCACCTTTAGTAAGTTCACTAACAATATCTGGACCATTTAAAGTTTCTAATTCTTTCTTTAACACACCATGCTCACGAAGCAAAGAATCATATTGTTCTTGGATTCCTAAAAGCTGTTTACGGTACTTGATTTCCGTATCTTGGTTTTTTACTTCCAGGTCTTCAATGTGCTGCTTTAAAATATCCATTTGTTCTGTGTCTTCTTTACATTGTTGCATTTTGGAAAGCTCTTCTTTTAATTCATCACAGGATTTTTGTAGCCTTGCACATTCTTCTTTTTCAGACTGAAGCTGCTGTATCGTCTGGTTCGATTCTGATGCCTTACTAATTAATTCTTCCTGCATCAGTTCTACCTGGTGCTGCATTTGTTCCAGTTCTTCTTTTGCCTGTTTTAATTCTTCTGAATCAGCTGTAAAGAAATTCATTCCAGAATCCTGCTTCATCTGTGCAATCATCTCTTCCATTTCTTTCAAATCAGCAAGTTTTTCGTCTATAGCCTGTCTCTCCATAGCATTCTGCTTTTTCTGCATATCAAGCTTCAGTTCATTCTCAGCAAGTTCCTGTTTGGTTATTTTCAGCCGTTCTTCATAATCTACCATGATTGTAGATTTTTCCTGATATTCCTTCCAAGATTTATCAATCTCTTCCTGGTTTCTGGAAACTTCCTGCTCAAGGGTAGAAAGCGTATTTTCCCGTCCTTCTAATTCCTTTTGTTTCTCTGAAAAATCTGATTCCAGATCTCTTACCTTTTTCTCCCGAGCATCCAGTTTTTCCTGCATCTGCTCCTGGCGTTTTTTTGTTTTCTTATACTGCTCCCAGTTTTTTTTCAAAGAATCCTCTTTCCCTTTGATTTCCAGACGCTGTGATTTCATAATTTCTTTTTCTTTCAGCAGCATATCTCTATCATGTTTCAGGAATTGTTTCTGCTCTGCCAGCATCTGCTCCCGGTAATCCAGCTGATCTTTCCTCATATTGAATGTCCGGTTCATGTTTTCATAAAGCTCAGAAATATGTTTCATTTCTTTTTCACTAATGCTACTCTCATGCTGCTGTTCTGGTACATGTTCTTTCTCTGATGCCTGGGCATTAGGATTAGCATCTTCCGGAACCTGGTTTTCAACAGGAGGTAGCTCATCTGGAACAGTCTGTATTGCAACAGCCTCCTGATTGTTTATATCAGACAGTTCATTCTCTTCTTCTACGGTAACACGAGATTCTTCCTGGTTTTCTTCTTTCTCTTCGGTTAATTCTTTTTCAGTATCGCTTTTTGAAACAGAAATGTCTTCTGAAAGAAATTCATCAGCATTCGCAAGCGGATCTGTGTCTCTGTTTTCAGAACATTCTACAGACTCAGCATCTTTTTCACCAAAAATTTCCGCTTCTTCTGCAACAGCATCCTCTTTCACAGGTGCATCTGCTTTTATTTCCTCCTCCACAGCACAGTTCTCTTTTAACAGGTCTGTTTCCAAACCAGAATCCACTTCCTGTAGATCCAATTGTAAATCCTGTTTATCAGGTATTACAGCCTCTGATACTGGATGTGGATTCATTGCCTTTTCTTTGATGTCCGCTTCTCCAGAATCTGAATTTTTTTTTTGAAAAAAACCTAATTTTTTCTTTTTATTTTTTTCTTCCTCTTCTGCCAAACGTCTTTCTTTTTCGTCATATATGCTGGCAACATATTCCTGCTCCAATTGAGAGGTAACCATGTTGATAAAATAATTTGTTTTATCTATAATCATCTGTTTTGCTGCATCATCGGAAACAGAGGGGAATGGAACGCTTAAGTTAAAGATAATCTTTCCGTCATAGGAAGTTCCAAAAATCCCATAAAAGTTTTTGCTGATCTCCTGTGCCAATGCGATATTATCCTCATTTTTGGTATCCGTCCTTATTGTTTCAGATCGAATCTGCATCATATCCTTATCAGAAAAAATACGGAAGAAAATTTTAGTAGATCCGATATTGAAGTAAAAATCCAAATGTTCTTTCTGGGCTGGCCATCCAAAATCGGATAACAAATCAGATTCTTTTAATTTTGCATATAATTCCTGGTAACATGTAATTTTGGCTTCGTCTTGCATGATTTATTTCTCCTTTCGATTTACAAATTCTAATTGTTCTAAATTCACCTGATAAAGATGGGATAATTTCCATTTTGTTTTCTCATCTGGCGGTGTTTCTCCTGTCTCCCAACGGCTTACTGTTGATTTGCTAACCTGTAATATTTTTCCAACCTGGCTTTGTGATAATCCAGCGTTGACTCTCGCTGCCTTTAAAATCATATTCATCCTCCTTTCACTCTCTTTTAATATGGGAGATTTTCCCAGACGAAGAAAAAAGCCCCTTAAAGGGACTTTTCTTTCAAAAGCAAAACTGAAATTGACCATTCTTTTCTTCTGAAAGAGATGCACAATAATTGGTATGCTCACTAACCTTCATTATTGGAGTTTTTTCTTTTTCTGTACGGATATGCAGAAGCCCGTCCTGTTTTAACTGGTAGATAACCATGTCAAACAGTTCATTCAGGATATCACGCTCTTCTCCCTGTGGGATTGCACAGGCTCTCTCGTCCTCAAACTCGAAAATAAATGCATCTGCATGGGCAATCAGATAGTCGCTTTTATACCCAAGAGTATCTTTCACATAGCAGGCAAAGGCTCTTGCAAACATTTCGGTATTGCTACTCCAGGCACCATAAGCATCTTTTTTAAAACTGGCATCAAACAATAATGAACCACGATAAAAATCCGTTTTACCATTTTTGGAATCCATTTTCATTGCTTGGAACAATTTCCGAAGTACTTCCGGTAATTTATACCATTCCTTGCTTGCGGATGCAAAAAAAGTATCTTCAATGCCATAAAAGATTGCCAGTTGATGGTCCAGTGCATGGCACCACTCATGTGCAGTGCATCCTGCTCCATGCATTTTTGTCAGATTGATAACCTTACGGAGATACTCATAGTGTGCTGAGTGGCTGCTTACGCCTCTAGCACCAAAAGCAAGAGCTAACTGTCCAGAAAATGCAATATCCTTTTCATCAATATCCAAAGCTACTGTTAAATCCATCAGGGCTTCGTAGCAGTAGTTCATGCTTGCCTGGCGTTCCTTCTGGGAAAGCCAGTTTCCAAATTCCACTCCCCGGAACAGGAATTCATCCTGCCAGATTTCTGCATTGATATTCCTTCCATAGCGAACATCTGGTGCAGTACGCTGGATTTGTTCTAATTTCGGAAGTAGGAAAGAACTTTTCCGTTTTCCGGCTTTTTTCTTTCCGTTTCCATTAGGGAAATTCTGTTTTTCCATTTTGTATCGCATGTTTCCAAGAGAAAACTGTGTGGAAGATATTCCATATGCGGTATGGATAAAAGATTCTCTATCATGAAAAAAAGCTTCACTTTCTTTATAAAAAGTTTGAAAATCGCTTTCTTTCGTTACAGCCATGGCATGTTTCTTGATAATATTTGCCATTTTTACATATTGTCTTTGAGCATCTTCCTTATCTTCCCCTTTCCTAAAGCGTGGATTTTTGTAAATACATTTTCTGATTTCTCTCTGCCAGAAAACAATAAAGCGATCTACTCCATTTGCAACCAGTTGTTTTGCATTTGGAAGCGGCCATACCATATCCCGGTTCACGTAATGGTCACGCTCTTCTGGTGTTAACATTTCCAGATCTTCAACCTGGATTCCGTTTACTCTCCATACATCCTTACGTGCACCACCAATTTTTTCACCAAAATCAGTAATTATATTTGCCATTATAGTTCCTCCTCTTGTTTTAAATGATCATCAGTAATATGAAATTTTTTGCACAAAAAAAAATGCAGACCCAAAAGCCTGCATTTTCTTAATTGTTATTAATGGATAATTGCTTCGAATACAGAGGCTGCCATGTTGCAATAAAAATTGTTTCCATCTGGAGATACCCAGGAACCATCTTTTAAATACTCTCCTTTTCCTGTTACCCATTTTTCCCCGTCATATTTCATATGCCGAATCTGATAGGAACATTCAAATAGCTGCCGCTGGGTTACCAACAAACAGTAAAATGATTCAAGCCCTTTGTCGAATAAAGTATGTAAATACATACTGATATTCTCCAACATACATGCCTGACCAACAGCCACTTCTTTATCATAATCTTCTGGAAACGGATAATCAGGTTTACATAAAGAGTTGAAAGTTACAATATATCCTCCTTGTGCAACTTTTAACGCAAGTCTTTGAAGTTCTTCTTTGTATTTTAGATACTCCTGTTTCATATCTACAATCTGAATCAAAAATTTACCATCCTTAATTGCAATTGAAATTTTTGCCTCCATATTTTTTTTATTATTGAAAAAACGTTTGGAAGCAGCCTCCCATTCTTTTAAATTAAATCCATTCTGCATTGATTCATTCCTCCCATTTTTATTATGTCTAAAGAAATATGAAAGAACAAACAAAAAATAATTTTGTACACAATCGAACAAAGTTTCGTAACCGGTTATGATTTTTAAAATTTGAAAATTATGACATATATTTCGTAGACTCCTAATGTTCGCAATAACCTAAAGCTATTTATATTTACTACTTGAACAGTCCCAAAAGTAGTCATGACTACGACAACCTAGAATATCCATATTCATACTGTTCAGATACAGCATTAAATTCATCGTCACCAGTTAACCATGAATGAACAACTGAACCCTTCTCATTCTTACAATCATCTCCTGTTCTTTTTTTTTGAGTCATATATTTCATAAGAAAATATAGCGTTAAAAAGACACCCTCATAGGATGTCTTTCTCACAACACAACTTCTGAAATGAACGGATTGAACCAGGAATGATATATCCCAAATCAATGGAAATGGATTCTTCTTCTGGTTCAGCTTTTACTGCCCCCATAATTTCCTGAACCTCATCTTCTTTTCCTGCTTCGATAAGCCTGTGCAGGGTATCTTCCAGGGCAGCAGCAATATCGTCGCTGTCCTTTGCGATAATCAGATGATAGGTGATATACATGTTATCTGTTGTTACGTAAGATGCAATAGTCTCATCTGCTGTCATAAGTTCCCCAAGTATGAACAAATCCATTGATACTTCATATCTCTTCATGAAAAATTCCTGGAAGAAATTTTTGATATCTTTGGTTGTGATATACAGGGTTCCTGTGTTAGTCTTCTCTATTAAATCCGCAAGTCGCTTCAGATGCTCCCTCAATGCATCCAGCACGTACTTCTGAAAAGAGCCATAAAGGGAAGTAAATAAAGCGATTAAATTTTCAATCGCATCCGATGAGTTTTTAAATAAAATCATGTGATTTGCTTCATTCCAGTCTTCCAGAATAGTCTCCACATCACATTCATCTTCAATATCGATCCGATGTCTTTCCACATTTTGCATCATCACCTCAAAAACATCCCAATCATCATCTTGATTCTGCATATACAAATCGTCTGCTATTCCATCTATGATTTCCTCATATTCCACAGTTTCTTTCGGAATATTATGGTCTTCGACGCAGGATATGGCAGACAATGTGCAGTAATGATAGTATGGGTTTTCGTAGGCACTTAGCAGTTCCTCCAGAATTTCTTTCTCCTCTGGGTACTTCTCAATCAGTTCATAAACTAAGCCTTTCATTTTCTTTGTGTTAACCATATTGATTTCCTCCTGTTTTGTTAGTTTGAGGAAATATGGGAGAAAGTAAGAAGATACATACAAAAAAAGACTCCATCAGGGAATTTTTCTTAGTTTTCGTAATATTCCTGTTCCTGCTGTTTTGCTGCCGTCTTTCTCTTATTAATATGGTACAGCCGGCTGGATTTGCAATAATCACAGCTTCCATGATTCCTGCAAGTGCAGTCTACGGCTTTGGCACCTGTGTATGGCTTCCGCTTTTCTTTTCCGTACCTGATGGCTTTGTTAAGTGACATGCAAGCTCACCCTCTCTTCCTGTTATTATATTGCACATTTCGTAGGAAGTTACTTTTCCTTTCTGCTTCTGTTCTTCCAAATCCAGCAGTGCTTCTTCTTCAGAGAAGAACCTGCATGGACAGATGTGTCCTTTTGTGAGATTTATAAAACTGTATGTTCCGTCATTTTTGTTTCGCAAGATGGAAATATATACGACATCTTCTGGTCTAATTACCTTGTATATCTGCATAGTGTACTCCTTTCGGTACTCCGTTTTTCTCATCATAGCAAAATGGAAATCGAATCTGATTTTAGGGCATACAAATCTTCTTTTCCAGGTAAAATGCAAAATACACATTTTTAGCTAAATTTCTGAGATTTTCTCTCATAATTCAATGCAAAATTTTCATTTATATTTCTTTCGTCTCCGAATCAGTATCCTCACATACACAGCCGAAGCAACACCGTCTTCTAACAGAACCAGATTTCTCATGTTGGCAGTGTAGTGTCCTTTTCCTCCTTGTGCAAAATATGCAGTAATCCATTCCTGGCCAATCTTTTGGATTCCCAATGCTTCTTTGTGTTGTCCGACAGAAATTCCTAGAAGCTCAAAGTCTTCTGGATTGTAATAATCCAAAAAGGTAATTGGTACACCCATGATTCCGTCATAATCCAGTGGAATATCCTTCAGACGGTTAATATTAATCGCATTAAAATTATGGTACTTCTGGTAGTTTCCTTCATGATAGTTCTTTGTCAGTACAAGATGCTTTTTTCTTCGAACTTCCAAGTTGGTAAACCAGGTAACATTCCCGAATTTTTGTACTGTACCATCCGGTTTCATAAATTCTTTCACATCATGGTATCCAAACCATAAACGATTCTCTTGAAATTCCTGGAATACAAATTCTGTTTTAACCATGTTCTTGTTTCCTATGAACAGAAAATTTTTCTGATATTTCATCAACGTTTGCAAATAAATAGATGCAAGGGAAAAAGGTGGGTTTGTTATAACGACATCTGCCATATCTAGTAAAGAAAGGCACTCCTTGCTGACAAAATCTCCATCACCTTCTAGTGGAATTATATTGCTTTCTATCACGTATCTGATATCCTCTTCCGTCTTTATATTCTTAAAATCTTCTGCTGTTACCTGAAGTTTGTATCCTGGTTCTTGCGAAAAAACCGTTTGTCTGTGATAGCAAGTAGCAATTAGCATCTTAATTTCCTGGATATGATGAATGAAATATCGTACAAATGAACTCTTCCTTGGGTCATCACAATTACAGTATATAATTTGATCTTTGAAGGAATAACAATTCAGTTCTTTCTCAACATCTTCATATCTCGTATAAAATTCATCGTTTTTTGTTGCTTTTGCTTTCAGTAAATTTAGATTTTTCATGTTCCATACCTCCCACTCAAAAATGGGAGTTCGGTTCATGGCAAGAAAACACCGCACTGACTATGGCAAGACACTATTCGTTACTGAGAAATTTCATTTGCTTTTCTTTTTGTGCATGAAAAGAACTACAGAAAATATGTTCGATTTTTCTTCAAAAATGTGTTGCAATTTAAAAAAGATGTGTTATAATGAATTTCAGATGAAGGAAGTGCCTGTCCGATATCTACATTCTTTTTGTGTGTGGATTTCGTGCAGGCTTTTTTAATAAAACAAGGAAAGGAATTAAATGTGATGAAAGCAGAAATGATGATGACAAGTACAAACTTATATACCACATTTACAAGCAGCTATAACTGGTTGTTTGGTTTTTCATACTCAAATTTAGGGTATTCTCCAGATGGTGGAAATAAGTTTGTGTGCAGAAATTCTTAGATTTCTTGTATTTTCTCGCATTTACTTTATATACGCCGTCTGTTGGGAATACCGATAGGCGGCTTTTTCTTTGGAAGCATAGCTCAGTTGGTAGAGCAGCTGGCTGTTAACCAGCGTGTCGCAGGTTCGAATCCTGCTGTTTCCGTTCTCCGTTCTTTGTACCAGGCACACAAAGAATGGAACATTTTCCGTAGGTAGCGTAGTGGCGAACGCAGCTGACTGTAAATCAGCCACATCAGAAACATCGTGAGTTCGAGTCTCACCCTGCGGACTTCGCCTAATGGCGTTTGGGATGGTAGCTTAAGCGGTCTGAGCGGCGGACTGAAAATCCGTAGGATGAAGGTTCGACACCTTCTCATCCCACTGACATATAGGAAACAGGCACTTCCTTTGTGTCATATACCGAGAATAGTTATCGGAGCGGCCGGGCGAATTTGCTAAAGCCGCATTTTGCATATATAGTGTGAATGGATAGCACACCTGCCTTCCAAGCAGGTGGTACGGGTTCGAGTCCCGTTATATACTCTTCGCTTTTGTAGTTTAATGGTAGAACTCCGGCCTTGTAACCCGGTAATCACGGTTCGAATCCGTGCGAAAGCTTCTAGGAGAATAATGTAATGGTAGCATAACAGTCTCCAAAACTGTTCGTAAAGGTTCAAATCCTTTTTCTCCTGCTCTGCACCACTGACTACTCCCCATGAATAAATTCAGGGGGTTCTATTTCGAAAACTTTTACAAGTTAACCGCATTTCTATTTCGGGCGAACCTAATATCACTGATGCGTTTGCATAGAAATTCAGGAATCTAACACGCAGGGTGTTGCACTTCGCCAGCTCGGTCAAACAAGGACATGAGGTCTCTGCCGGCCTGCCGTATGCTTTTGATTGCCATTTAACGTCGGCATAGTCAATCCGACGGGTATACATAGTTATGCGATATACCAGCGCAAGCCTGGGTTATCGAGTTCCTTTAAATGAGCGATTTCCTGGTCATGCAGTTTTTGAAACTGCTTAAAATTACGGATACAGGCTTTGCGGTCTACACGGTCCAGCTCATCATTGGTATAGCAGACCAGAAAGCCACTATATAGGTCACGCTGGATTTTGGTGCCATCTGGTAAGGTATGCCAGCGTTCATTTAAGAGTTTCTTGTTGCAGGTATTGGATACATGGTCATATTGGCTTGCTTTTACAGTAAAGGTATCAACCTTTTTGATTTTCGTGCCAACATAGGACAGTTTTTGGTCGATTGCTGCAATCAGGGCAGCAGGCGCCCGGCTCATAATGGTTTTCCCATACCGCTTTTTTGAACGATTGCGGCCGTTTTTCTTATTGACGGCCGTTTTCTTAGCCTTTTTGGCAAGCCCGGAGATAGTCATTTCTTCTACACGGATATCAAGACCTAGGCTGACGATCTCATTTGCCAACGCCTGATGGGAGGTATGCCGGTTCCAGGCACTGCGACGGTAAAGTTCTTTTCGTTTTGCCTCTAACTTCTTGTAGCGGTTGGATTTCTTCCAAACTTTTTTACCTTTTTTTACTGTTCCAT
>ULZI01010768.1_pt1 | contig 58081 bp, 48 predicted proteins | sample 1962991 | NCBI WGS metagenome assembly ULZI01 (sample SAMEA4835886, study PRJEB28245) | human gut metagenome | biome: gut microbiome; material: fecal sample | place: Denmark | collected 2008 | reverse complement strand
AAGAATCAATTTTAGGGCCGTAAGATTTCAACTGTCTGTTTATTAGCTTATTTGATTAGGGCCGCAAAAGTCGATTTTACGTCCACAAAGATTTCCGACAATAGACTGAAAAATATGAAAAATCCTTGTAATAATTTGGTGGTTATCGCAGGGATTTGATTTTTTAGCACTCCTAATCAAAAGATTTAGATAAGCGGAGCCTTATGATCTACTTTCCATACAATGAGGAAATGTGTAGTTATACTGATACATGGATGGGTGAACTATATGAAAACGAGTATCCATTGGTTTCTAAAGGGTATGGTCAGGAATGATCAATTTGAAAACTCATAAACTTCTGAATTCGAAGCCCGAATATGGCAGTTTGTATTTGCAAGCCAAGGTATGTGATAGTGGGACCTATTTCTTACTTGACAAAGACAAAAAGACAATATGTAAAATTGCAGATTATGTTCCTAACAGTTTAATTCCAGAGGTAGATGGTTGTGGCGATTATATTCGTCTTAGAATCAATGAGGATGACATGATAAATTGGTTTGAAGAACCGGATTTTTTTGACTTTATGGAAGACTCTGAGGTTGTTGAGAAAATCGATGTGCACATTAAAGAAGAAATCTATACTGTATACCAAAGTCGAGTTCACTTATAACCAGCTTATGGCAAAATTGTTTCGATTGCCTAAATTCATACAGATGGAAATAGGAAAGGCGTTGATAGCAAATGCTTCGGAAGAATTTGAAAAGGAAGAGTAAGAACATCCTTCTTGAGTTACATAGTTTATAGTAATGAACCCTGCTAAATTATATCTTCACTGATATAATATCTATATTCATATAGACTCAGTTTCTTGTTTTGTTATGCGTTATGTGGAGTTTATTTACTAATTTTGCACTGATTTTGAAATAACATAAAACTAACAATGCAGAGAATTTGGATGGGCATACTATCAATCACCACAATTTAGGGTAATAAATGCTCGGAATGTGTGTTGAATGTTCATGTCTCCGGTATTGAATCTCGTATTGTAAATACTTTCCAGCGAACATAATAAAGTACATTTTACTATACTTTGATCTAGAATAGAGACTGAATGGCTGGAGAGTCTTTAGCAAACTTTTCAACTATTTTGTTTTATACCCATTTATGGCAGTTACTTTTGTGATACTTCTCTGTCATTTCCGTTTGATGGGTGATTGATAACTTGATTATTAACGTGCAGTGATGCACATAAATTGAGAAGAAATAAATTATAAATTTGATGGCAGCAAGGTGTTCTTTACATCTGATACCCACTTTTATCACGGAAATAGACACTGTCTGGAATTTTGTGTAAATGGAAACAGGATTCACTTGTAAGTTCTCTTATATCTGGATTCTGTTTTCAAATATAAGCATAAATTGGTTCATAATTTGAATCCCGTATTTTCCATTTACACAAAATATTCTATAGTGCCGAATTATACAATTTATTAGTGCTTCTCGTATAGCATCATGAGCAGGTGTTTCTTCTTGTTGTATACCATCTTTTATCATAATAGGATGTGGTAAAACCTGTATCAATCTATTATATACTTTTATATAGAAATGATAGAGGTTTGCTTCCCATAGATACGGTGTGTCCACCTTACATTAGAATCTCTGTGGTGATTAGCATCAGCAAACATACGTCTTATTTCTGCTTCTGTACATAGATAGTTATCTTCATGGTTTCTTCTGTAGGTATACTTACCTTTTCCTTGTTGTGATCCAAGATTTTTAAATGATTGATATTGCCTAAGGTTATAAAAAAATAATAGAATAGGTATTAGTTTGTGATATTTGTAGAAATGATGCAAATAGATTAATCTTATTTGTGGATATGGATATTTAGTTATATATTTGTGGAAAAACAAATTGTATGATAGCAGAAATTAGATTTAAGAACATGTTCTCATTTAGAAACGAGGCTATATTAAGTTTTGAAGCTGATAGAAGTAAGGATATGGAATCATATCATGTTGTTGAATTGGGTGGGGGTGTGAGACTATTGAAAGTGGCTGTTATTTATGGAGCAAATGCTTCGGGTAAGAGTAATATTATTAAGGTTTGTGATTTTATCAAGTCATTCATTACTTATACTCCACTTAATAAGGCAGAACAAATTCAAGTAGTCCCGTTTCTCCTGAATAAAACAAGTTCAAAGCAGTTATCTGAATATTCGATTTCGTTCTATTTGAAGAATGAGGAGAAAGCTGTTTGTTATGTCTATTCAGTAGCTTTAGATAGATGGCACGTAGCAAAGGAAAGTTTAATTTATTATCCAAGTCAACAGCCTGCTACTATATTTGAAAGAAATACTGAGAATAACGTATCTGTTATTAAATTTGGACAGAAAATCAAGATGTCGCAAGCTGTCAAAGAGGAAATAACATTGAAGTGTTTGCATAATATGTCAGTTTTTGCTGCCTATATGCAGGTGAATACACATATTGTAGAACTAGAGACGGTTCTTCAGTATCTAACCAATCAGGTTATGCCGGCTATTGTACCTGCATCATCTTTAAGTCGTTATGCCGAAGAATCAATCAAGAATGAGTCAGCAAAAGATTATATTTTGAGATATCTGCAGGAAGCAGATTTTAATATTTCAAATATTACTTCCAAAGAACAGGAAACGCATAAGGGGCCGATTAATTATACTATGTACCAGCATAAAGTTTCATCTGATTATGATAACAATGATTATTATGAGTTTCCGGAACTGTTTGAATCGGACGGTACTATTCGTACATTTGGCTTGGCTGCTCAAGTACAAAAGATTCTTGAAAGAGATGCTTTTCTCGCAGTTGACGAGATTGAATCTTCTCTTCATCCGAAATTGATAGAATACATCATTGAACGTTTTCTAAAAGAATCAGAACAGGCACAGTTGTTGCTCACTACGCATTATGATGGACTGTTAGGAGAGGAAGATTTGCTTAGAAAAGATAATGTTTGGTTTACTGAAAAGAATCTGGATGGTTCAAGTGTACTGTATCCTCTGACAGATTTCAAGGGATTGAATAGGATCAGTTCTCTCCAAAAGGCATATAAGTTCGGTAAATTCGGTGCAGTTCCTAATCTATAATCGTGTATTTTTATGAGAAAAGCAAGAAAAAATACAGTGACCAGACAGGTTATTCATATCGTCGGTGAGGGTTTGACTGAATTATTCTATTTCAGTCATTTGAAAAAAATACTTGGTTATAGATACTCTATTTCTCCTCGTTTATTTGAAAACAATAGTATTGAGAAAATAGAAAAGAAAATAAAGGAACTTCTGGATGAAGATGTCTTTGTAATATGTGTTTTTGATGCTGATGTTAGCAGGCGTTCTGATGCAGAGAATAAAAAAATGGTATCGTTCAAAAAGAAATATGAAAATAATGCTAATGTGATTCTTTGTGATAGCTTACAGTCAATAGAATATTGGTTTTTACTACATTTTGAAGATACATGTCGACATTTCCAAGATTCAGCAGCAACAGAAAGAGCATTAAAGCAATATCTGCCAACATATGATAAAACTCGGAAATACCTTGAGAAGGATAAATGGGTTAAAGAAATGCTTGTAGGCTCAAAAATGGATAAAGCATGTGAATTGGCCGAAAAATATAAAGGTAGAGATTCTTATAGCGAGATTTATAAGGCGATTAAAAAAGTTAGTGAATCGTTGCAATAAATATGAATTGATGAAAAAAGATTTATATGTTGTTTTGGGAATCATAATTAGTGGAATTGCTATCGCATTTATCATTAATACGATGTTGACATATGGTAATGTTATTAAAACAAGCCTTTCGAATGATTCTTGGTTAAATTTTTGGGGAAGTTATAGTAGTGGAATTTTTGCTGTTGTAGTAGGTTATCTTGCTATTATTTATAGTAATAGAAATAGTGAGAAAGCTATTCTACAACAAGAAAAACTGTTAATTCGTCAACAAAATATTAAAAAGTTGGATGATTATAATAACTGTCTAAAAAATAATTTGGCTTTACTTAATATAGTAGATGTTATGGGAATTACTGTTGGTCTTGACCATCAGAATATATCATTATCTAAATCAGAAATATGTCAAATTAAAGGTCGAATCTATGCAACAGATTTGCAGTATAGATATGTGTTTGAAGTTGATGTACAACGCCAGAAAACAAATTTAGAAAAGACTTATGAAGAATGCTGGATTAAAGCACGTATTGGACTATCGGATTTATTGGATCAAGAACTCTCTTTTATAGAACGTGTTAATCAAAACAGATATGATATTCAAATAAAAGAGAATAATATGCATCGAAAAAATATCTTATTGGAATTAAGTAAACAAGCGGTAGATATAGAAAAGAGAAAGTTATTTCTGCAAGAGATTAAGGATGTTAACATGGAACTGGAACGATTAGATAAAAAAATTATTTCATACTATGATGATGTTGATAAGATGACCACTTCGATTAAAGATTTTTCGCTTGAATTAAATAGTACTATAAAGGCCTTATTTGATATTTCTTTATTGCTTATTAAAGAGAAAGAGGCTCAATTTAAATTAGAAAAATAAGGGTTTGGTATATATGTTTTAAGTTTTAGGATCACTAGTGTCCCATTAAAATTGGTCCGAATTAAAATTTAAATGAACTTGGCCTATTTGGTCCGAATCGTTCTTTGTCATTTTGAAATTTAGTTTTATCAAAGAGGTCTCTCAGATGAGTTTTATCTGTCAATGAGATATTCAATATTTGTAGTACTTCGTATGTACTTTACTAGTCTACATACTAAATAAGGCACGCTATATTTATATTTCTGCAATCCTATATGATAAGAACCGGTAAGTTTGACTTTTGTACGATATCGGAAGTGGTAAGGTTTATGAAGAAGTTTTCCTAATGCTGGCGTTTCCTCCTAATCAAATATGTCTATACAGATTTTTCGGTAGTTGAGGAAGGCTTGCTGTTAAACACATAATAAATAAAGCTTGTAAATAGAGAAGGCTGAAGAATGAAGTCATAGAATTTAGCGCATGATCTTTTCTTTTTATCACTGAACTTTTCGTTTTTCAGTAATATTTTGTAATTTTGCCACACAATTGAGAAACATATAAAATATGGTAACTATATATTGCCTTAAAGTGTGAATCCTTGTTAAGCGGTAGGATATAGAAAATATAAACCTTCTATAAATCGTATAATCGTGTATAGAGGATTTTGCTGTAGGATAGTATATAGTCACCTAATATTTTGCCCTAAATAATATGTAATGCATAGTCATGGATAAGGACATAAATCGCATCAAAGGAATGTTGGCAGAGAAGAAGCGCACAAACAAGTGGCTTGTAGAACAATTACCTTAGATCCTGCTACAGTATTAAAATGGTGCACGAATGCAGCATAATCCAGCCTCGAGACTCTATTTCAGATAGCAAAGGTGCTAGAAGTAGGGGAAGAGGAGGTGCTCGTTTATCCTTCAAAGATGTGACAATAACATATAAGAAATATACTGATGGATATGCAAGTAGAAGAAATAACACAAATATTACGAGAGTCACCAAGCGTACGACTCATCAAATCAAGAAGTGTGGATTTCTTCTTGTCTTTTGTCATTGAGGCGTTTGAGGGACAGTCGGCTATAATGCAGGAACGCTTGCACATGCTACTGGAGAACCGACTGGATGAGCAGGAAAATGCGTTGGTGGAGGATAATCTTGAAATGACAAGACTAGGGGAGTCGAACGAACAGAAAGCAAAACGACTCATCAAAGACTGGACAGACAAGGGATTCTTGACCAACTATCAGAACGAAGAGGGAGAGGTGATATACGAGATTTCGTCGCACACAAGCAAACTGATGGATTGGGTGGTGAGCTTGAAAAAAGAGGATTACATCGGTACGGAATCGAAGTTCAAGACGCTGTTTGCCCAACTGAAGGAATTGGTGGAATACTCGAACGAGGACCGCGAGAAGCGACTGGAACTGCTCCGAGCCAAAAAAATGGAGATAGAGCATCAGATTCAGCGACTGGAGATGGGCGAAGAGGTCGAGGTGTATGAGGACTACCAGATAGAACCACGATACAATAGCTTGAATAAACTGGCTAAGGAGCTGCTTAGCGATTTCAAGGAGGTGGATGACAACTTCAAGGGGATTATCAAAGAGATATATGAGCGCCAGACAGACAATGCGGAGAAGAAAGTATTGCTGAACTACATCTTTGATGCGTATGGCGAACTGAAACAATCGCAACAAGGCAAGAGTTTCTATGCATTCTGGGAATTCCTGCTCTCGGCCGATCTGCAGAAAGAATGGGACGAGTTGACTGGTGCACTCTATGAAACACTGGAGAATAGAGGCATTGATGCGCATGACATGTTTCTCAGGGAAATGAAAAAGCATCTGTTTGACGCAGGCGAGAAGGTGGCGAAAACCAACGATCGCATGAGCGAGAAACTGAGTCGCATCATTCGCCAGAACGGACAGATGAATGCAGAGGTGACAAAGCAGGTGATTAATGATATAAAGAAACTGCTCATCGAAGCCACCAAACAGAAAGAGAAACCAGAAGCTTCGCTTGAATATGAAACTATCGATATCAATCTGCCAGTCGAGCGCCCTCTGACTCTGGCTCCTATAAAAGAGACTGTGTATAAGGATAAGCCTGATATGGCTGAACTGAGTCTGGACGACTTGGAGCGCATAGGCAAACTCTACAATCCGTATCACATCGATCGTTTGGTGCTGAGAGACCGCATTAACAAGGTGCTGTACGACAGACAGCAGACGACACTAGCAGAGGTGATAGAACGGAACGAGGGTGTGGAGAAAGGTCTGTCGGAAGTGTTTGGATACATTGGCGTGCTGAAGGAATATAAGACTGTGGTAAACGAAGAGCGCCAGCAATATATTGTTTTTGCAGAAAACAAAACGATATCAATTCCCGAAATCATAATAACACGATGAACGCAACAAATATACAACCATACAGCAGGGCTGTGGTGAAACTTCTGAAAGGCATCGTAGAGAAAGACGATGTAGTGTGGAATGATGTACTCGACTACCAGAGCGAGATACTGGACTATATCAGCGTGATGGGGCTGGAACTCATCGTGAAAAAGGATGAGGGTTTTGCCTTTGTCAAGCAACTGAAATTGGACGATGACAAAACGTTGAACATGACGTCGAGAAGGTTGTATGGTTTTGAGGTGTCGGTGATACTCATCGTGTTGAGGCAGATACTCGAAGACTTCGACAGCAATCCAACAGAGTCGCAGGCTTCGTATAAGTATGTAACCGCCACTGAAATAAAGGAAGAGGCGGAACTGTTCCTGCCCACCACCTTCAATCGTGCCAAGTTTGAGAAAGACCTTGACCGCTATATCGACAGCATCGTCAGCTTTGGTTTCCTTGTGGAAGCAAAGCATGCTGAGGGCGAGAAACGCTATAAAATACATCGCATCATCAAGGAGAAGGTGACACTGGACGATCTATTGGAATTCAAAAACAAACTGAACGACTATGATGCAGCAGATGAATCTCTTTAATACCAGTCCGGAAGTGGCAGGCTTCAAGCTTGACTATTTGGAAGTGTGGAACTGGGGTACATTCGACCAAAAGGTGTACTGCATGAATACGCAGGGCAATAACTCGCTGCTGACCGGTGCCAATGCATCGGGCAAGAGTACGCTGGTAGATGCTCTGCTCACGCTGCTAGTGCCACTGAAGCGCCAACGATTCTACAACCAATCATCGGGTGTGGAGAAGAAGGGCAACCGTACAGAGGAGTCGTACTTCTTTGGCAACTATGGCAATCAGCAGCAGGAGGGTGCAGCGAGCACTACCACGCTTAGATTGCGAGACAAAGGGGCACGTTCGGTACTTCTTGCATCGTTCTGCAATGTGGACAAACGTGTGGTGACGCTGTTTCAGGTGCGCTACTACACTGGCGAGGAACTGAAGGTGTTGTTTGGTATAGCTCGCGAACCGCTGACTATAAAGCGCGACTTTTCGGAGTTTGACCTGCATGGCGACTGGCGCAAGCGACTGACGAAGAAATACAATACGAATGACACAAGACGCAAGATAGAGTTTTTTGACGGCCCGGTTGCGTATGGCGAGAAGATGATAGCCCTCTTCGGAATGCGTTCGGACAAGGCGCTTACACTCTTCAATCAAATAGTGGGCGTGAAAGTGTTGGACGATCTAGACAGTTTCATCCGTACGAATATGCTCGAGGAAGTGTCGGCTGAGGAAAAGTACCAGGAACTAAAGGACAACTTCCAAAATCTGATGGAGGCGAAAACCAATATCGATAAGGTGAAGGAGCAGATTGCCCAACTGGAACCTATCAATACATTGGCAAAGGAACTGATGGCGATAGACACGCGCATAGCTGAATTGGAGCAAGAGAAGAGTGTGGTGGCCTATTGGTTTGCTGCGCGAACGGTGGATTTGTGCAACGAGGAGTTGGCGCGCTGCAAGAGCAACTTGAGAAAACTGGAAGATGAGTTGAAGGCGTTAAAGGTGAAGAAGAGTGAGCTGGAACAAGAGCAGACGCGCTTGTCGGTGGCTATTGAGAAGGACGAGGTGGGTCAGCAGATACGTGAGATTGAGAAGGAAATCAATCAGAAGGTGAAGATGCGTGATAACCGCAAGGCCAAAGCCGAAGAATACGATAAGCTAGCAAAGACGGTGGAGCTGACACAAAGTCCTGATGCAGAGGTATTCGATGCCAATCGTGCGACCGCCAAACACGAGAAAGATGCTCTGCAGGTAAAGATTGACAGGCAACTCATGGAAGAGAAGCGTCAGGCACAAAACCGTCAGGATGAAATCAACTGCACGATATCAGAGCGAGTGGATACTATACGCTATCTGCAGCAGCATAAGAACAATATCTCTGGTCGTGTGGCTGAGATTCGTGATGAGATACTGGAGGCTGTTGGTGCAACCGCCGAAGAGATTCCATTCATCGGTGAACTGATACGTGTGAAGGATATTGAGTGCGATTGGGAGTATGCCATCGAGCGTATTCTGCACAATTTTGCCTTGAGATTGGTGGTGCCAGAGAAGTATTACAAGCAGGTGAATGAGTATGTGAATGGTCATAATCTGCGAGGACGCATCGTGTATCAGCGATACGAGGGCACAGAGCCTCTTCGTGAGTTTGAGGATAGGACATTGAAGGTGGATTCGTTGCTCCGTAAGGTTGAATACAAGTCAAAGTGCTTGTATTTGGATTGGCTTGAGGATAGGTTATTTGCTGAGTTCAACTATAGTTGTGTTGATTCGCTTGCGGACTTTAACTATCTGCAAGAGAAAGCAGTAACGAAAGAGGGACTGATAAAAGCGAGAGGTGGTAAGCATGAGAAAGACGACCGACCAGAGACACGAGGCAAGGAACACTATGTGTTGGGCTGGGACAATAAGGAGAAGATTGCCATGCTGCAGGCGGAAGTACGCCAGTTGCAGCAGGATGAAAAGGAGGTGGCAACCAAAGTCCGTCGTATAGAGGCAGATACAAAGAATGCTCAGGAGAAGCGAGAAACCTACTCGAAGCTGTTTGATAAATACGATAAATTTGATGATATCGACTGGTGGTCGTGTGCACTCGTCATTCAGCAAAAGGAAGAACAGAAGCGACAACTGGAGGAGACCAATGATAAGGTGAAGATGTTGCAGGGGCAATTGGAGAGGGTGAGAAAGGAACTTGGTGCACTTGAGGAGAAGTTTAATGAAGCTATCGGTAACAAAGCATTATTGGAAAATCGTGAGAATATACTCAAGAAACAGAGCAATGATTGTGCTTTGGCTTTGGCTCAAATAGGCGTTGTTGATACCGATGCTTTTGAGTCGCAACACACAGATTTACTGAATGTGGCATTGGTGGGTTTGGACAAAATGCGTGACACGTTACAGAGTGACATCAATTCCGCTTTGCGGAAACAACGTGAGACGAAGGGTAGCAAGAGTGGCGATTTGAAGAACCTGATTTATCGCTTCAAGAATCCCACTGAGGAAATTACCGCGAAGTATCGCGATTGGCGTTCGGACGTGAACCGTTTGCCCGAAGCCGTGGAGTTTGTGGGCGAATATCAGACCTATTACCAACGATTGCTGGACGAAGATCTGCCTGGGTTTGAATCGCGCTTCAACAAGTATTTACAGGAGAATATCATCAACAAGGTCAGTGCATTCAATATGTTCTTCCAGAACTGGCGCCAGTCTATCACCAAGACCATCGACCAATTGAATTCGTATCTTGTGGGCATCGATTTCAAGGATGCTCCAAAGACGTATATCCAGTTGGTCGCAGCCAAACGATTGAACGTGGATTTGAAGGAGTTCCAAGACCTTCTGAGCAGTGCAATCCCGAACATCCATGAGATGAATTCGACAATCGATGGCAGCAGGATTCATTTTGAACAGCATATCGAACCGCTGATGTCTCGTTTACAAGACGAATCATGGCGAAAGTTGGTGATGGATGTGCGTGGATGGTACACATATAAGGCGGAGGAGTTTTATCAAGACGATGATCAGAAGCGTAACACCTACGAGGCTATGGGACAGCTGTCAGGTGGCGAGAAGGCGCAATTGACATATACCATCCTGGGGTCAGCTATCGCTTATCAGTTTGGCTTGACTAAGAACGGACTCGACTCTTCGTTCCGCTTCATTGCCATAGATGAGGCTTTTCGCGCACAGGACGAGGACAAGGCTCGCTATCTGATTTCGCTCTGCAAACAGCTCCACCTGCAGTTGCTCGTGGTGACTCCGAGTGACAACATCCACATCGTGGAGAACGATATTTCGTATGTGCATTATGTGGAGCGCAAGGGTGACCGTTCTGTACTCTATAATATGCCTATCAGTGAGTTTAAGGCAGAACGTGAAAGGAGTATGGAGGTATGATAACGGCAGCAGAAATACGTAAGAAGACAGAACGCAAGTATGTGGATTATTTGCGTTCAGTGGTCGCTGGCTCTGAGTTTGAACCAATTGTGATTCCTTGCGATAAGAAAGCGAGCGCATCGATGGATGAGTATCAGCACGAACTGACGGACATCCGTTCGCAATCGAAAGAGGTGAAGGGCTTTGGTTACACGATTGAGTGGAAAACAGTGAAAACGAAAGCATTGGGCGAACAGGATCTGCCTGAGCGTGTGTTGTTCAGGAGTGCATCGGACGTTGAGCGCTTCTTGCTGAAGGGTGGTGAAGTGTCACAGTTTCGCAAGGATGTGGCGATGTTGTTTAATGAGTTTCCGCAGCTTCGTCCATGGGTGGAACGCTATCCACTTAAGGTGATCGAGAATGCTTCCTCTTGGCCTGATTTGTTGAAAGTTTTGCGCTATTTTGTGGCGAATCCTTGTCCTGAGTTGTACATTCGTGAATTGCCTATTGAGGTGCACACCAAGTTCATTGAGCGCAATAAGGGAGTGCTTCGTGAGTTGCTGGATATTGTCATTGTAGAGCATGTCTGTTCGGATGAGAAGGAGTTCGAAAAGCGCTTTGGATTGCGATACGATGAGCCATGGGTGCGCATTCGTGTGTTGGAAGCATCGATTGCGAGTGAATACTTTTCTGGTGTAGACGATCTGACGATGCCTCAGAGTCAGTTCTGTGCGTTATCGTTGCCTGTGCAGAAGGTGTTTGTGGTGGAGAATAAAGTCAACTTCCTGACTTTTCCCAAGTTGGCAGGAAGTCTGCTGATTTGGGGGCATGGATTCACCGTTGGCATCCTCAAGTCTGTTCCATTCATGCGGCACGCTTCCCTATACTATTGGGGCGACATTGATGTACAGGGCTTCGAAATTCTCTCGCAGTTCCGCAGTTATTTTCCCCAGACGCAAAGCCTTCTGATGGATCGCGCTACCTTTGACACCTATTTTGAAGGCGACAAAGGCACTCCAAGCAATGTATCAAAGCCTCTCCATCTTACCCCTGCGGAAGCCACACTGTATAATCATATCAAGTCTCACAACCTACGTTTAGAGCAAGAGAAAATTCCGCAAAAATGTATTGAAAATATATTCAATAGTTCGTTAAAAATTAGCCAAGTCTAAGTGGTTCTGCGGTAAATAAAAGTAGTTCTTTGAAAATTTTGTCAATTAATGTCGTGTCTGCTTGAATGGCGAACACGCCGTTCAAGCATATTGGCATTGTGTGTTACCGACTTGCATGAAGAAACCGAATATTTGATTTTCATTCTTTTGCAAGTGCCCTTGGCGAGATTGATTGCAGTAAGCGAAACGTTGAAGTGAAAGGCCATCTTTCTGAACAAGTCTTGACTATTACAGCTTACCATTCAAAAGCTTAGTTACTTCCAAAATAGATGTACATAATATGTCAAACTTGCGTTTTTACAAGTCTTCTGAGTCGTTTAGAAGTAATCTTTTCTCATTTTTCTTTGATTTACCATATGTGGCATGATAGATATATGATTTCCATCATCTCGGTTAAACCTTACATCTTTTGTTCTTGTAGGTTCATGCCACTAAGTTGAGTTAAATTTTGATTGTCTTAAAACTTCAATCTGCCAGCATCTTTAATAACAGATAATATTCTTTCTTATGTCTTTCCATCCTCGCTAAGTCTTTGTCTGTATGGTGTAGAATGCGGGTAATATCCATATTGTACTGAAGGTCATTCAATTTGACTTTGATGGCCAAACGATGTCCGCGGAAACGCTCGATATATGTTTCACGATTGGTAGTTGTGCGGAAGTCCATTAGATCGAGAGCTTCTTCAATCTCGTCCCATTCTTGCTTTGTTAATTTGTGGTATTTTTCGTTCGGAAAGGATCCTACGATATCTTCAAATTCATAAATCCAGTCATGTTTTTCCTTGTTCTTCTCCCAGTCATCCAGTATCGCTTTCAGTTTTCTAATGATCTCTTTTACGGTATGACCTGTATCTTCAGCTACATTAAACAGAAATCCCACGGTTTTTTCTTTCCAGTCGAAACCGTTTCGTCCGACAGTCGATAAATGTTCTTCAAAGTAATCTTTACCTGCTTGATCTACCTGTCCTTTGTGCAATTCTTTGGCCAATCGTGCCGCTGCGTATGCTACATGTATCTTATATCCCATGATATCTTCATAGGCATCTTTTGTTTCTTTTGCAGCTTGAGGGTTAAACGTTCCCAAGTATTTGATATATTTCATATAAGTTCGTTCTCCCACACCTGATAGCCCTGACATAGTGTCAAGTAGCTGGTCTGCAATCCGATCCAATACATTAATATCTTGGATATTGTTGCGCATCGCTTCATTCAACCGTTTTCCCGCCTGTTTCGCCATTCGTTGTTCCAATGCGATGCTCTGCTTGCAGAATGCTATAAAATTTGAGTCAAGTTTCATTCTTTTACACGCTTCTTTTTAATTAATTCCTTTTGTTTTTAATTATATAGTTAATTATAACATATTGGGCAGAGTATCATTGTCTGCCAAATATGTTGCTAATAATTATGGGATTATATCCCGTTTTTGTCAATGTTTACTTTTTCTATTTCATCCCATTCTGCCAGAGAGATAATGTCATGGTATTGTTTCAATGATAAAACATTCTCCTCGCTATCCATACATTCGTATTCCCATGGAAGTTGATAAACGGTTCCTTCTTCATGATGGCCCATGTAGTCGTGAAATGTGTACGGAATCAATTTCACATGATCCTTCTCCTTGAGTATTCGTAAAAGTTTGGCAGCGTCGTGTATTTCCAAAGGAGCGCCAGACTTGTATAGTGCAGTGGCGACTTCTACCGCAACATCCACATACGCCGAGTAGCTGTTGGAAACAATGATTCTCCATCCGGGGCTGTCAAAATCCGATGCGAGTATATTCAACCGCAACAATCCCAGTTCCCCATAATGGTCCGAGGCGAATTTGTTGAAATCCGTCTCACTGTCGAGAGCGTATTTATCCTGCAAATCACAGAATTTAACCATGTTGTAATATGCGACATCCTGTAATTCCAATGGCACTCCATTCGGGAGGGTACGTATCTTTCGTGTAGTATCAAACCTTTCAAAATACCGGCCATAGGCTTCATGAGCGATCCGATAATATTTGCAATACGAACGTATCGTCATTGTATCTAACGGCCGCCCGAAATTCTTGCAGACGGAATCCTCCAGTGCTTTTATTGCCGTCGTCTCGTCTTCGACCTCAATTTTAAATCTCGGTTCTATTCTGTTGAACTCCTTTCTCGCAATTTTCCCGTCTCGCTGCTGGTAAGGAAGATGATTCGCTACATAATCATTGAACTCCTCCGGATCTTGTATGATAGTATCGATTAGCTTATGAAAATATAAGGTCAACTTTGCCAAGAAATCCCTTTGCCATTCATTGGGAAAATTGTTACCTACTCGGTTTATATATCGAGAATAATTCGCAATAGTAAAATACGAGTGTTTCCTATCCGTGAATTGTATGGTGCGATTTTCTCTGTACCTGGCGGAGCTGACATGATACCATACCGTTTCTCTGGGATTTGACAATTCCCAATCCCGGAGGTATTCTTCCGTGCTCTCATATTCTCCGTCTGCAATCGACGCTTCGCAATCTCCCCATTCTTCCTGAGTAGGGCGGGGCAATTCGATATAAAATCCTCTGTATTCATTGTCACCCATCTCTTCCAGTTGAGCAAATTGCTCCTGAAGTTTAACTAACATCTTCAATGTATCGTTATCAACCACGATTTCTGTATCGCGCCCGCTTCCGAGCTGTTCGAATATCGCAGCATTCAATCCGCATTCTTTTGCCAAGTCTATGAAAAGATGCCTGGTAAAGATTGTCTTCTTATGTCGTTCCATATCTCATTCGTTTTCAATCGTTAAAAATTTCCCCGGATCAAATCCATTGATTACATGCTCGTTTTCAAATGTATATCCCATCTGGTTGCAAATCACTTTTGTACTCCCGATTTCTGTGTCGATATTGGTATGCGAATGTCCGTAAATCCAAGCATTGATCCGGCTGTTAGCGATCAGGTCTCCGTATTCACTGGCAAAGGCACTGTTCAATACGGAACCTTGATGCTGAGGAGCAACAACCTGCAAAGTAGGCAGGTGGTGAGTCACGACCACTATGTGTTCTGCCGTACTTTCGGCAAGACTTTTTTTGATATGCCCTAAACAGAAGTCATGCATCTGATTATATGCTTCCGTTTGGAGCAGTTTCCCTTTGTACATGGTCTGACGGAAATCGTTAAGTCCTTTCCAAACGAAATATTCGTCTGCCGGTTCGATATGCGACCAAAGTGTGCTCATTATGAAATCGGTATCGTCTATTCTCAATACTTGATTTTGATAATAACCGACATTCTCTTTGAACATCCATCGCCATTGTAATCCCCGTTCCATCACATCGCAATAATTGTAATATTCATGGTTCCCGGGAACAATAAGAACCTGCCTATAGTTTTTAGATGCCCATTTCCAGAAATTCCCCAAAGGAGCCACTCTGTCTTTCAGATAGAAAATGTCTCCGGCCAATACGAGTATATCGCCCGTTACCGGAAATCTGTTTTGTTTTATGTACCTGCTGTTCTCCCTGAACTCAAAATGCAGATCGCTCATATATTGTATTCTCATATTACTTATTTTTATTTGCTTGTTCAACCTGTTTTTGGATTATCCTCTTTACCAGCTCAAATGAGACCGGAGTAAAGTCATTATTATCCACTCCCACATCATATTGCGTCGGAAAGAGCATATCCAGCCGTGAAGCGTCTTTTCCCGTATTATTCTTGCTCGTATGCACATGCCCGAACAGTTGCCACATATTCCTGTAAGCACCTCCATAGCAGAGGAACGGATAGTGGTTCAGGTAGATTTTCTGCTTGTCGACCTCTATGTGCATTTGCATGCTTGTCAATTCAAACCTGCTGGCGTACCCTTGCCTGATATTTTTTAGATCATGATTACCGAGAATGAGATAGATTTTTCCATTCAGTCTGTTAAGAATCTTGGTCCATTCATGGGATCCTCCCAGGCAAAAATCCCCCAAATGAAACACGATATCATCTTGACCAACTACCCGGTTCCAATTTTCGATCAGTGTTTCATTCATATCTTCTACATTTTTGAATGGCCTCTTGCAAAAGCCAATGATATTCGAATGATAAAAGTGCGTGTCCGATGTAAAATACACCTTGCTTCCGTCAAATTTGTAATTCATTTTGCTCTCTTTTGTGCACATCGCTGTGCGGTTAATTAAAATTGGTTGTTCCTGCGCTCATTGGACGGAAATGACGGGAGAGGAATTGCACGGAGCAAACAGTCACCAATGGGCATAAAACAAAATAGTTGGGAAGTTCGGTAAGGACTCTCCAACTATTTTGCTGTTTATTCTAATATCAAGATACGAGCATCTATCGCATCTTATCTCCTATATGTGTTCGCTGGAAAGTATTTATGAAATTTGCAGACGTTTCAATGCTCCAAACATGAAGAACATACGACCGAACTCCGAAGCATTTGTTGCCTCGAATTGTCGTTTGGGATAATATGTCTATTCTATTTTGCAGCATTGTAAATTTTCAAAAGAGGCGCAAATGTACAGAATAATTTCGCAATACTCCAAATATTTTTCAGTGAATTCTTTAAATCACCCTCTAAAAATCAATGTGAGACTTAAGAGGATGTTCAATATGCTGTTATTCGAATACTTCGAAATAATGGTTGGGAATATTTATCAAATGTATTATATGAAATCTCATTGGTGATGATTTCTGCTGTTATATTCAAATATGCCAATTACTTGATTGTCAGAATCTATTTTGGCTGAAAAACAATTCAGTTCTATTCGAATATTATCTGTAATTTAGATAAGTTTTAGTGGTACTGATAAAATTTGCCTATTTATCACCGTTAAATTGTATGAGGGACAGAATTTTGTCCCTTGTATCCGTTTAGGGAACAAACGGGGGACAAAAATGCTGAAAAAATAAGCAAACAAGAGAAAATATGACTCTTGAAATAGCTTATTTTTCTCTATTTAAGTGACATTTATCAGTATTTTACATTTGTATAGAATACAACGGGTTGATTGTCAATTAGTTACTCTGCTTGCCCACGCAAACGATATTTCTGTTATATAAAGTATTGTATATCAATATGTAAATTTTCGAAGAATATTTTTGGGGGACAAACGAGGGACAAAATTTCGCATACCAAAAGAAAGAAAAACAATAAAACCACTTCCAAAAAACCGTGCTGAATTGCAAGGGACAAAATTTGTCCCTTGTCATATTATTGTTTGTTCCTCGCTTCCCTCGGATTGCAAGTTAGATTCTGTATTGTTTTCGAAATACTAAAAACTTTCATAATAAAGTTTAGTTTGTTTTTTGTATATCTAATCAAGTTCTAAACTAAACCGCTCTTTCATCCATGAGTTCTCTTGTTTTTCTTTTCGCCAGCCCAAATGCTACTTTTAATCGTTTTTGCTCTACTTTAATGCAGGGTTAAAATAGAGCAACATTCATTGTAGTTGATAGAAAAGAAAGAATATTGTGTACGAATTTGAGAAATAATCTCAAATTCGTACGCTAATTGAGTTTTTATTATTACCTTTGTACTTGAAATATTATTCTATATAAAGACTTTAAGGTTTAATTATATGATACTTGAATTTACAGTTGAGAATTACAGGTCGTTTTACGGAAAGAAGACCTTGGTATTAGAAGCGGATAAGGCGTTGAAGGAATGCTCTGAGACTAATCTGTTTGCATGCAACAAGCATATTTTGCTCCGTACCTTAGCGTTGTATGGAGCTAATTCGAGTGGAAAGTCCAATCTTGTCAGTGCTATGCACACGATGGCAAGATGCGTTCTGTTGTCTGTGAAACTGAACGACAATGAAGAATTGGAGTATGATCCATTTCTTCTCTTGAAAGATAATGAGCGCCCTACTATGTTTGAGGTAATTTTTCTCAAAGGTGAATATTGCTATAGATATGGATTCAGGTACAACCTTGAACGAATAGTTGATGAGTGGTTGTTCCGTAAGACTACGCCTCGTTCTAAAGAGCAGATGCTATTTGTTAGGAATGAGGAGGGAATCTGCGTAGAGGAGAATAATTTTCCAGAAGGTGTTGGTTATGAAGAAAAAACCAATGACAACCGCTTGTTCTTGTCCTTGTGTCAACAGTTGGGAGGAGAAATGTCACGTCAGGTTATTTCCTGGTTCCAATCAGATTTTAACGTGATTTCCGGATTAAACAATCAGCAGTATAGATCATATTCAAAGCTGTTCTTCCATAAGAAAGAACAATCTAGTGTTGATGCACTTAAATTTTTCCAAAAGTTGAGACTTGGATTCAATAGTATTCTCACTCACGAAGAAGAGCCTAATATCCCATCGGATTTACCTACAGAGTTAAGAGCCATGTTTCAAAAGGAGATACAAGGAAAGAAAAGTATCGAGTTGGATTCTGTGCACAACATATACTCGGATAAAGGTAAGGTCGTAGGTTCCGTTAATTTTTCGTTTGAAGAAAGAGAATCATCAGGAACAAACAAATTGTTCGACCTTTCTGCTCCAATCTTCGATACCCTGTATACTGGAGCCACGCTTGTTATTGATGAATTGGATACTAAGATGCATCCTCTGATTTCTCAGTATATCATAGAGTTGTTCAATAATCATGAAACAAATCCAAAGAATGCGCAGCTGATATTTACCACTCATGACACACACTTGCTGTCACAGAAAATTCTTCGTCGCGACCAGATTTGGTTTACAGAAAAAGACTCACAAGAGCAGACAGACTTGTATAGCCTGATGGACATAGTCCTTCCAGATGGGACGAAACCTCGCAACGATGCAAACTACGAGAGAAATTATATTGCGGGGCGTTATGGAGCTATTCCTTATATCCTTAACGATTAAATTTTAAGGCTATGGCAGCAAAAAAAATAAAGATTGATAATGCGTCTTTGAAATTCAAACGACAGTCACAGAGACGTGAGCAAAAGTTTATATGTTGTTCCATATTAATTGTATGTGAAGGTACTAAGACTGAACCCAATTATTTTGAGGCGTTAGCTGAAAAACAGCAAGGAGTGATTGTTTACGATATCGAAGTTAAAGGACTTGGTCGTGGGACAAAGGGTGTTGTAGAGAAAGCAATCGAACTGAAAAAAAAGAACAATTACGACCGGGTATGGGCAGTATTTGATAAAGACGAATTTCCTGCTAAAGATTTCAATGAGGCAATTTTAATGGGGCAAAATAATGGCATTGAGATAGCTTGGAGCAATGAAGCATTCGAATTGTGGTATCTGTATCACTTCCAGAATGTGACAACAGGTGTCTCAAGAAAACACTATGAAGAGAAGATTTCTGCGGCTGTGAATGCTTCTCCAAAATACCGGTCAAAGAAGAAATATATATACGCAAAGAAAGATCCTAACAACTACGACATCATGATTACCTATGGTTCTATGGATTCGGCGATGCAGTTCGCAGAAGCCAAACATTTTGAATACACAGATGCTCGTTACGCAAATCAGAATCCATGCACGACGGTTTATCGACTTGTAAGACAATTGTTAGGTAAGGATGAGATCTTGAATGTAGAGATTATGTCATCGGTTGAAAATAGTAAGGAATCGTCGCCAAAACAGTATAATGATAGATAAGATTCTACACACTTTTCATCCAATTGAACAGTGCGCATCCTTTTCGGAAAAATATGTGAATTCAACTTTGGATAATTACCAGGATAAGCGAAGCCTATGCTCATTGCTAAAACTTATACCATTTTCATAATGTCAAAATGAAAAGCATAAGAGTCATACGTGTAATAATAGGAATAATATGTATATAAAGGAGATTAAAATTTCAAACTTCCGTAACTTCAAGGAAGCTTCAGTTCCCTTCCATGAAGGAGTAAATGTCATAATAGGACATAATAATACAGGCAAAAGCAACCTGCTCCGTGCAATGGGTTTAGTGCTTGGTCGTAGTGACGGCCGTAGGTTGGATACAAGTGACTTATTTTATGAGACAGATGTGGCAACGCTTCAACAGCAGTCGCCACGTATCCAAATAACTCTTGTCCTATGTAGAAGTGAGGGTGAAGCCTTGGATTCTGCAGAAATGGGGTTGTTCTCCGGTATGATGACAAACCCTGCATTAAGCGAAGAGGCGGAATTGAGATACGAGTTTAAATTGGCTGATGCGCAAGAGGACGACTATAAGGCAGATGTTGCTAGCGCAACTACAGCCAAGGAAATATGGAAAATCATAGATCATGACTACATCAGACTCTATAGAAGCAGTCGCTTAGGTGGTAGTCTGGCCGCAGGTATCAGCACCAATGATGTTTTGGGGCAGATTGACTTCCAATTCCTTGACGCCATTCGGGATGTCAGCCATGACCTATATGCCGGTTATAATCCACTCCTTAGGGATGTACTGAATTTCTTTATTGATTACTCAGTTAAGAATGATGTCACAAAGACAGAGGATAAGATAAAGGAACAATTGAAAGCCTTAAGAGATGATTTTGTCCAACAGTCTAGGCCACTGATGCAAACTTTACAAGATAGGTTACAGGAGGGGAAAAACGTATTTCTGAAGTACGCACTCGATACAGGCGCGACATTCAACGGAGCCGTGCCAGATTTTGATGGAGAGGTAACGGAGAATGAGATGTTTGCAGTGTTGAGAATGATTATCAAATATGCTATTGGAATAGAAGTACCGGCGACGTATAATGGGGTAGGCTATAATAATCTAATTTATATGTCGCTTTTGCTTGCAAAGATGCAGGCAGACAGCAGCATCATTTATATGAAACGTAATGCCAAGGTACTCTCATTCCTTGCGGTAGAGGAATGTGAAGCACACCTGCATCCTGCCATGCAGTACAAATTTCTACAGTTCCTGCAGGACAACAAAGCCAATGGACACGTGCGCCAGATATTCATGACCTCACATTCCACCCAGATTGTCTCAGCCGTGAAACTGGAGGACTTGATTTGCCTAACTTCACCTGTATTAGGACAGATCAATGTTGGCTATCCACGTATCATTTATAGAGAGGACAATGCTGATGATGTGGCGTCCAAGCAATATGTTCAGAGATTTTTGGATGCAACTAAAGCGGATATGTTCTTTGCCAACAAATTGATATTCGTCGAGGGCATTGCAGAGGAGTTGTTGCTCCCAGTCTTTGCCAGATATTTGAATAAGAACCTTACAGATGAGCATGTGCTGGTGGTGAATATGGGAGGTCGCTATTTCAATACACTTCCTAAAGTTGTTTGATACGAAAAATCCATACTCTATCAACAAGAAGATTGTCTGCTTGACTGATATTGATCCCTGCAGGAAAAAGAATGAACCTGATGGGGAATATGAAAGCTGCTACCCATACGAGTACGATATAGATACAGCCAACTACGACTATAAGCATCATGCGGATACAGAAGTAGCTCAATATGCAGCCCATCCCAACATTAGGTTCTACAGGCAAGATGTAACGTATGGGAAAACGCTGGAGTATGACATAATGCGCGAGAATTCTGATTGTGAACTGTTGTTGACTAACTCTGTTTCAAATTTGAAGGAGTTAAAAGCTATGATGGCAGAACAGGATGTGAATAAGATGATGGGTAAAATGCGAAACAGTGAAGCTAACACCCGTATCAAAACATCCATTGATACATCTGGGTGGACGGATGAAGAGAAACGAAAAGCCTTGCTGGCATCACGTTATTTGAATTCCGTTTCAAAAGGTAGCAATGCGCTGGAATTAAATGTGGCGCTTATGGCCAATCTGGAGAAATCTGCAGCAGATAGAAAAGAGTTTCATGTACCCCAATATATTGCTGATGCATTAACATGGCTATTATCATAACATCAGAACAAACCGTAACTATAGACGAACCGTTTAAGGTGTGTGCTGGCCCTGGTGCGGGAAAGACGCATTGGTTGATAAATCATATCAAAAATGTGGTGTCAAATAGTCATAAACTAGATGTAGTTAAGAAGGTGGCTTGTATCACTTATACCAATGTAGGTACCGATACCATCATCTCACGTTTGAATATAGGGAATGACATAGTTGAGGTATGTACCATCCATAGTTTCTTGTATGCCAATGTGGTAAAACCTTATGTTCATCTGGTATCTAAAGATTTCGGACTAAAGTTGGAAGACCTTGTGGTTATAGATGACTCTAATTTTAAATCAGAAGGAACAGCTGTAGTCGTATTAAATCGTATGAAAAAGTCATGGTTAGATGCCAAAATCTATCTGAAAGGATTGGAGAGGGCAATGTGGCGTTATGAAAACCATGAGTACAAACATTACAAACCCGATTATCCACAGATTTATAACATAAAGAGTGGCAAGCGGTATGTGGGAAACGACTGGTATATGGGGTTCAAAAAATGGCTATGGAGTGAAGGATATATGTCTTTTGATGATATTTTATATTTCTCTTATATTTTGTTTTCGAGATTCCCCAACATATACAAATTGATAAAAGCTCGATATCCATATATTTTTGTGGATGAATTTCAAGACACAATTCCTTTTGTGGTTGACTTTTTGACCCAATTGGGTAATGAGGGGGTGATTGTGGGTGTGGTTGGTGACAAAGCTCAATCAATCTATGACTTTCTCGGTGCTACGGTGCAGCAATTCGACAATTTTACTGTGCCCGGGATGCAGGAATATGAAATACGAGGGAATAAGCGTAGTACGAAGCAGATAATAGATTTACTGAATATTGTCAGGACTGATTTTTCGCAAGACTGGCTGAATGGATCGGAAAGAATGATACCAGAATTGCTTGTCGGCGATATGCTTAACTGTTATCAACAGAGCATAGAAAAGTGTGGAACTGACGAAATACAATCGCTGGCCTTTCAAAACATACTCGCCAATTCCATGCGTAAAAAGAACGGGGCGCGGGAGGTGGAGAATATATTAGAGATGGATTTTGACAGCAATGCAGGGCGTCAGATGGTGATAAAGGCGTTGATAAAAGCTGTGGAATATACGAGAATGAATGATCTACGAAATGCTTGGCATCAGTTAGACATTATCGATCGCGATAGGTCAATAACCATTGTGCTTCTAAGACGCTTGCTGGATGGCTATAAGGACTATAAAGACGGAAGTCTGATGGATTTCTATAATTTTCTGGTGAATGATTTACATGTCAAAATGACTAAGATAATAGGCAAGACAATCAAGGATTTCTATGTGAATCATACATACGTCGATGCAGCCCTTGGGGTGAAGTATGGCGACTCAAATGACAAGCATAAGACTATCCATAAATCAAAAGGAGAGGAGTTTGATAATGTGTTTGTCATTTTGAAAGATGAAGATGACATAGAGTTCCTACTATCACCGGACTTGTATGGCAACAATGTGCATCGAGTATATTATGTAGCTGCCAGTCGTGCTATTAAACGATTGTTTATCAATGTCCCTACTCTGAGTGACGAAAACCGCATCAAGCTTGAAAGTAAACCTATTAATATCTATAAAGAATAAATCCAGAATGGGACGAGAATATTGTTAGGATATTCAGATTTAAATATCGTCTGTGGTGATATCTGCCACATCGTTTGTTATTTATATATTAGATGTCTCAACGATATAGCATTTATTCTTATTCATAATAATATATAATCAAATAGCTATATAAAAGACATACAACAATAATTATGAACAGTCCAATAGCTTAATAAAACTGGTGGACAAGATTTTGTCCCTCGCTTGGCTTTTCGGGGACAAACGGGGGACAAAACTCAGGAAAACATCTGCAAATGCACGGAAAATGCGGTAAACAAAAGAAAGGAAGAGAAAATGCCCTAACCTAATTATAGCCAATAATTTGTAGTGTATTTTTATATAATACATTGATAATTAGATAATTACATCTATTTCTCGATGCAGTATGTGTACATCGTTGATTATCAATAATATAGCGCTCTAAAAGGTACAACCAACAGGTTGGCAAGTATCAGAGAATGTGTAAGTTAGTGATTTTAAGCACCATTCTCGACTTGTACCTCCATTTTGGAAAGTAAAAGTAAGTGTAATTTCTTGAATATCAAAATGTGCGGTACAAAAACTTGTGAAAAATGGCGTTTTTTGATGAGGAAAGGTACAAAAATAGCTCTGAACCCGAGTGGGACATTATGATTGTTTTGCGAAGTACTCAGCCTTCAACCAATAGGCATAAATCGGATCCTGAAACGAGATTTCAACGGCCATAAGAGCCTTGAGATAGTTCAGTTGTGTGTGGTCAGTGTCTCGGTGATTATACAAACAACAGACTTATGTGACAGCGGTCGCTATTTTTAAGATTGCCTAAGTAGCAATAATTTGAACAGAAAAGGAAGTATTATTTCTTTTTCTGTTCAAATTATTGCTACCTTTCTATAAACAATATATTGTTTGTTATCTATAAAATATCAGCCTTATGAATAATATAATAGCATTTAATATCTCCAACGCCCAATAATGTAACCAAAGCAGATTTCAATAGGAATAAATTCAAAAAATTATCTCTGTAACATATCATAAAATAAAGTAAAACTGCTATATTTGCATATTATATGATATGTTGAGCTATGACAAAAAGTACAATGGGTACCAAGTTGCCAAGAAAATTGGAGCAGAAGATGCTGATAGTAGGTGAGCAGATCAGGTTAGCCAGACTACGCAGGAATCTCAGCATTGCCCAAGTCGCCGAACGTGCCACATGTTCACCTCTGACGGTTTCACGCATAGAGAAAGGTGTACCAACGGTGGCAATAGGCATTTATCTTAGGGTACTTTATGCGCTTCAGTTAGATGATGATATTCTTCTGCTCGCAAAAGAAGATGCAATGGGAAAAGCATTACAGGATTTAAGTCTTAAACAAAGGGTAAGGGCATCAAAAAAAGAATAAGGTATGAAAAGACTCTATGTGTTTGCTGATTTTGATTGGTTGAAAGAACCACGACTAATTGGAGAGCTGAGTTACGAATCCCTTCGTGGCTCTGACAGCTATGGATTTTGCTATAATGATGAATGGCTCAAGGACTATGGAGGTTTGTTTCTTAGTGATGACTTGAACAACTATCCCGGTCAGCAATACACGGCTCCCGGCAAGGATATTTTCGGATGTTTTTCTGATGCCCTTCCAGACAGATGGGGGCGTACATTGATAAATCGTCGAGAACAGATTCTAGCAAAGGAAGAGAATCGTCCGGTGCGTCGGCTTTCTTCATTCGACTATCTTATCGGAATTGAGGACTTTTCTCGCATGGGGGCTTTTCGATTTAGGGAGTCTATAGGTGGAGATTATATCAATGTAAGCGAAATCCTGCGCATACCACCACTGACAGATATTCGTGAGTTGATTGCAGCTAGTTCCGAAATAGAGAAAAGTGAAGATGAGAACAGGTTGCCTGAAATGCGCTGGATTGCTCAACTGGTACAACCTGGTTCATCCCTTGGCGGAGCGCGTCCAAAGGCAAGCGTAATTGATGAGAACAAGATCCTGCATATAGCAAAGTTTCCGTCCAGAAAAGATGATTATGATGTTGGACTTTGGGAACATTTCTCACATCTGTTGGCAAAGAAGGCTGGTGTCAATGCTGCGGATACAAGAGTAATCTCCACTAGCAACAAATACCATACTTTGCTTTCCCGAAGATTTGACAGAAGGAAAGACAGTAAACGCATACATTTTGCTTCAGCCATGACTCTTTTGGGCTTGAATGATGGTGACAATGCTAATACCGGCCATGGCTATCTGGATATTGTCGATTTCATACTTCAGAATTGTACTAACGTGGAGGATAATCTGCAAGAATTGTATCGCCGTGTAGCATTTAATATCTGCATAGGCAATAGTGATGACCATTTCCGCAATCATGGTTTTCTTTTGACTGCCAAAGGGTGGACTTTATCTCCAGCTTATGATATGAACCCTACTCTGAATGGGTATCAAAGCCTGTTGATCAACAGCTCTACCAATAAATCTGATTTGAATGAATTGCTGAATTCTTGTGAGGAATATATGCTCCAGAAACAGTCGGCTCAGCAAATCATTAGTGAAGTACTGAATGCTGTCAAGGAATGGCGATCATTGGCTACGCGACTAGGTATTGCGACAAGTGAACAGGAGCGGTTTGCTTCTGTCTTTGAGAGGCAAATAATAGAAGATATGTTATGAAAGTGGACAAAGAATTCAAGAAATATAATTAATTGATACTTCAACAGTATATCTACGATAAACAGTGTCCTATCCTTTATTTGAAGTCTTTAGCTTTAAATATACCTTATAAGTTTTAAAAACCAAATACATCAATAAAGACCATAATAAGAAATAAATATGAGACTAAAAGATCAACAAATAATAAAACAAATTATAGAAAAGATACGATGTACCAATGATAGCCTTACAGTAACAACTTCTCAGGTACAAGAGGCTGTAAACCTCTGCAATTTTCCTCAGTGGCTAAAAACCATTTTACTTTGGATAGCAGCAATTACATTAAGAAAAAGAGGGATGTTTTCTTTCTTAAAAGCCTATATCGTAATATGTAGTACTTATATTATAACTAGACCAAGTATTTGGGAAGCAGTTATTAATTCTTTTTTTACTTCCAATGTTAAAGTAAGGAATATCTTATTGACTATTGTTCAAATCTTTGATGGAGCAGTAGATAAGATGATATTTGGAACACTTACAGTAGTAGTAATTATTGTAGTAACTTACCATTTTATTATTAAATATCAAGAGAATAAAGTGCATAATGAACTTAAAACTCTTATAGATGAAATAACATTTAAACCCGAAAAAAAATGGTTTGATAAAAAATGTAACATTGCCATATCGACATTAGGTAATAGATATTCAAGTGAAATAAATTATAAGAATCCACATCTATCAACAGTATACAAAGCATTAGTAACGCCTGATAAATGGATTCTTAGTTTCCGGAAAAGTCTACAAACTTTTATAAAGGAAAGTAAACATTTATATGATAAATTACCATCACCAATAAAAGAACAGAACGTATGCATACATAATAATATAAGTGATATTATAGATATTTATAATAATAAACAATATAATAAGTTTGCAATTTTATTTAATAATATTAGAAGTATTTTTCAACAGTTCCGTACAATTTCAAATAGAAACAGGGACGAATTTCCAAATTATAAAATATCTTCGTTAGAAGAATCATTTAGAAATATTGAATCTAATGCTTCTATCTATAAGTTTTTCAGTAAACCTGTATTATATGTAAAAGGAGATGCAGGCTCTGGAAAATCACATTTCTTAGCAGATATTGTTAACACACGAATGGAGCATCATTTAAAATCACTCTTTGCACTTGGATTACAATTCAATCAGATTGAAGATATTAGAGATCGATTGATGAATATTTGGTGTGTTAAAGGAAGCTGGGATGATTTTTTAGATAAACTAAATAAAATAGGAGAAATTGAAAAACATCGTATACTTATCATTATAGATGGTATCAATGAAGGACTAGGGAATCATTTATGGCCTAATGTATTAGCAGGGATAGAAGCAGACATTTTACAATATCCTAACCTGGGATTAATAATATCTGCACGTACTTTCTCAAATACTAATATGTTAGATGAAATATCTAAGGACAAGGCAACTATCACGATGGAAGGCTTTCAAGGTATGGAAGATGAAGCTATAAAGTATATGACGGGAAAATTCGGTGTTACATTTCCACAAATCAGTAACTTTAGAAAAGAGTTTGCTAACCCTCTATTCTTGAAATTATATTGTCAAGCTTATAGTAGCTCGACGGCTACCATGCCTAAATCTTTTTTAGACGTCATTAAACATTACTTAGGTAAAGTAAATGAAAAGCTGGCATCAAAGTATAATTATCAAGCCGCTTTATATAATTACACGCAGCAGGTAGCAAATGTTCTAACTGAGCTATATGCTTTACAAAAAACAACGAAAATGGTGAAATTCCACAAGCTTGATGATGTACTTAAGGAAGTAAAGAATATATTACCTAATAATATAGTACATAGTTATTTACAAGAATTAGTTAGTGATGGAGTTTTGATTAGTTATATTGATAAACAAGGAGAGATACTGATTGATTTTAACTTTGATCTTGTGGGTGACTATATGTATGCTGCAGCATTAATTGATAAGCAATGGAAAGAATATATTGGAAGAATCTTTGATAACGGCATATATGAGGCTACTTGTGTTTTATTACCCTTGATGAAAGGTATAGAGATAACTAACTATCATATAAGCAACATTAGCTATGAGCATAGGCTACAATTGTTTATAGATACATTGAAACAACGGTTTTCTATTTCATTAGATGCAATTATCGAGATAGAAAAAATAAAGAATATTGATTTGGATTTATTTTACGAGATATTACCTGTTTTGGCTACACATTCTGAATGTCATTCAATTATTGGAATGGTAAATAATGAACTAAAAGGTATGTCTATGGTTGAAAGAGATCAAAAATGGTCAATGCATTTTACAATAAACCACCATAATCCTTCTCGAACTGAGCTTGTAAAATTCTCCAAATGGGCAGCATCCATTTCACGTAAATCAGCTAGTATTATGCCTGATATTGTGGCAAAACAGGCTGCATGTATTTTAATGTGGAGTTTTAGTAGTCCATACAGGCTATTACGTGATGTCGCGACAAAAGCAACTATAAATTTACTCCAAGATAAACCAAATGTGTTAATAGATCTTGTAGATTTTTTTGATGATGTGAATGATCCTTATATACAACAACGTCTATATGCAGTTGTTCATGGATGCGTGTATAGAGGTAAATGTTGTGAATCAGTGGAACTAGGCAAAAAAGTATTTGAGGCAGTCTTTAATACCCCAATAGTGAGACCTGATATCTTATTGCGTGATTATGCAAGGTGTGCAATAGATTTTATTAATCAATGTACACCTATTGATGGCATTAATATTAAGAAAATAGAACCACCGTATGGAGTCAATTTTAACTTCAATCAATGCCCTAAAAGAGAAACTGTTGAAAGTAAGTATCATCTTGATGAGACAATGGGTTTTGATAAGAAGACTGTTTTTACTCAAAATAAAATACTTAGTAGTATGGAAACCGAATACAGTAATGGAGTATGTGGTTATGGAGATTTTGGGAGATATACTTTTGAAGCATATTTGCGTAGCTGGGAAGATTGTGAGGGCTATAGCGCATCCCTCTTAAGAAACTATGCACTAGATATTATTTTTGAAAAGTATAAATTCAATGCTAATGTTTATAAACAGCATGATTACATTATTAACAAGTTGTACAGAGGTAACCGTCCTGTAATGGAGAGATTTGGGAAAAAATTCCAGTGGATAGCTTTATATGAAATATTAGGTCTTCTCCAAGATAATTACAAAATGGAATTATGGGAAAGTAACAACAAAAATGTTCAATGTAACGGAACCTGGGATCCGAATGTACGAGATATTGACACTACAAATACTTTTTTCAATTATTATAACGAAGACAATCTGATTCCGAAGTATGAACCTTTAGAGTGGACACATGTAAACAATATACCATTTAAAGTAAAGCACAAGGAAAAATGGCTAACAAGTAATGAAGGTATGTCTAAAGAATTAGTGAGTAAGTCTATTATCGTCAAGGATGACAAAGGAGAAGAGTGGATAGTCTTATACGGATATAATACTATCACATCTGAATCGTCAACTTTAACTATAGATGAAGATGAAATTGGACTATGGGAGTTTATTCAAGCATACACAGTACATAGAAAAAATAGAAATAATGTTGCTAAGTTGATTCATAAGAAAGGAACACAAAGTAGAGATATGCCGGAATATAGGAATGATATATATTGTCTTTTCTATAAAGACTACTATAGGTCTGCCTCATACAGAGAGTATGCGAAAAGAACAATGATGGATGATTGGAAAGAGTTTAATAGCCCCAAAACTTTATACCAAATTGGATATCGTCCATACTCATTTGAAGGAGAAATGTCGGCCTATAGACTCAATAAACTACTCTATAGCATATTAAATCTTAAAGACGGAGAAAAAGAGGGAGAATACATCGATATAAATGGAAAAGTAGTTGCTTTTGATCCATCTGTTAAATTTGAGAGTGGAAGTCAGCTGTTAGTAAGAAAAAAAGAATTACTAATCGCCTTGAAACAACATAAATTATCTTTGGTGTGGCCTTTACTTTTTGAGAAGCAAATAGGAACAACTGTTATTGGATGTCAATTTGGTGGTTCTGCATGGATAACAGATAATGGAAAGATAAAAGTGAAAATGAGACTATATGATGAAAGTCGATTTAAATCTAATAAAGATACATGTTGTAAGGTATTAAAGAACTATGCTAAATTCATTTTGAGTACCGTTAGACATTGTCCAAAATTGTATTAGATCTCTTCGAGACACTGTCCAAAATTTTGTGTAAATGGAAACAGGATTCAGCTATAAGTTTGTCCTTATATCTGGATTCTGTTTTCAAAAATAGGTATAAATTGGTTCATAATCAACCCCCAGTTATGAATAGGTTGTGTCCATTTCTTCTTAATTTCCATAAGTGAAAGATATACGGTCTTTTTTACAGCATCATCCGAAGGGAATGAAAGCTTTGATTTTGTGTATTTTCTGATTTTCCAGTTCAGATTTTCAATGAGATTTGTAGTATAGATTATTTTTCTTATTTCCAGCGGAAACTGGAAGAAAACAGTCAAATCATCCCAGTTGTTTCTCCATGAAAGTATAGCATAAGGATATTTTCCTCCCCATTTCTTTTCCAGATTATCAAGTTCCGTGGCAGCAACCTCTTTATTGGGTGCATTATAGATATTCTTCATATCCGTCGCAAACTCTTTCTTGTCCTTATAAACGACATATTTACAGGAGTTTCTGATCTGATGCACCACACAGATTTGAGTAGATGACTGAGGGAATACGGTGCGGATGGTATCTGTAAATCCATTCAGGTTGTCGGTACAGGTAATCAGTATATCCTGTACTCCACGCGCCTTTAAATCGGTCAGAACACCCATCCAGAAAGAAGAACTTTCCGATTTTCCAACCCACATACCAAGAACTTCCTTCAGGCCATTCTGTTTCAGTCCGACGCAAAGGTAAACGGTCTTGTTTATGATCTTGCCGTTATCCCGTACCTTAAAGACGATACCGTCCATCCAGACTATCAGATAAACAGGATCCAAAGGGCGGTTCTGCCATTCCTGGGCTGCCTGGTTTACCTTGTTTGTAATGATGGAAATGGCTGACGTAGAGAGCTCTATTTCATAAATCTCACGCATATCTTCTTCTATATCAGAAACACTCATTCCTTTGGCATATAGGGAGATAACGAGCTTTTCTATAGAAAGTCCACGGCTTTCATGTTTGGGCACTGCTATCGGCTCAAATTGGCCGTTACGATCACGGGGTATAGAGATGACAGTTTCTCCATGTTCGGTCTGGATTTTCTTCGGATAGCTGCCATTACGTGAGTTACCACTATTATTACCGGCCACAGAATTCTTTTCATACCCCAAATGGGCATCCATTTCGCCTTCAAGCATCTTTTCCAATACCTGGGCATGCAACTGCTTCAGGAACTTGCTTACATCGGCTTCTGTCTTGAACTGGTTAAGGAACTCTTTGCTTAATACCTCATTAGGCACTACTTGATTTTTTTCTTTCATAATCTTTTTCATTTTGCAAATGTATAAAATAAAAAATACGAGACTCATTTCTGAATCCCGTATTTCCATTTACACAAAATATTTTATAGTGCCAATTTGACAAAAAGGTAAATTCTTGTGCTGGAGTAAAGTATTCCGGTAAATAATATTTTATCCGTTTATTGTCTATGATTTCTTTATATTCCATGTTATGCAATGTAATGCACCTCCATCTTTTGCAATGACATTACAGTCTATTTGCCGTATTCGACAATAGGGAAATGCTGTTTGTACAAACCGTTTTGCTTGTTCATCCTCATTGATGCCGAACTTCGGTAAGATAATATTATTACCGACTTGAAGGAAATTGATATATGCCCAATTCAGGTCGTATCTAGGTTCTTGTACTGTAAATAACATTTCTGTTACCGTATAACCGTTTTCTTCAAGTATTTGACGAATCTTAATAGCTTCATCTTCTTCAGAATCACGATGATTGCCCATGAGAATACGATTTGCGCCACAATATTTTATAAACCCATCAGCATGTCCATAAACATCAGCTTCTTCATCTTCTAATGTACCAGTAGCGTGCCATGGGATAATAATCACTTTATGGCCAAAAGTATCTTCTAACTGTTTGAGAAAGTCTACATCATATTTATCCCTGTTGTTTTCTGTAAAAACTTTATCGGTCATAACTACATTATCACCACAGAGCACAACATTGCCTCCATCAATTACTATATCTGTCTCTCTATATTGTATGCCTAATTTTAGACACGCTTCTGTACAATCTGTGATGTATGATTTTCTCTTTTCAATCTTGACCAAGTAATCTGGAGCATATTGGTATTTCAAGAAAACATTTTCTTCAAGCTGTATAGGCATGAAATCCCTCGTCCAAATATCTTTTGCATCATAAATTTTTCCATAAGGAATTTTCAAGTCATCAAAAATCGATATTAATTCTTTGCAAAATGCACTATAGCCTTTCCATTGACTAAGTTTATTTGCTATGTAAACAAAATTGGTATCTTTATCTTGTATCATAATGGTTATCTTATATTACTAATATTAATTTACAAATATTTGAAGGTATTACAAAAAACGAATGTTGTCGTAATGTATTTCCAATGCTTCTTGTAAAATAGCCCTCACTCTAATTCCCGGAAGCTCATTCAAACCATAGAATCCTGTCAATATAGATCTAAATTCTCTTCATAAAACATATAAGTGTAGTATATAATGTATTCTTTAAGGAAGTTATAGCGATAAGCGAACGATCTTTCATATATCTTTCTTTTCAGAAACGGAATACAAGCCATTAGTTTAATATGTATAATCTTTTTGCATGAAAATTTGTAGGTTTCAGTTATTTTACTTTCTCCTGTAGAATAGCCGCCAAGCGTCCGATATTACTTCAGTAAATCTTTTTCAACTGTTCTGTAAATCGCACCATCAACCTCCCTTCCTCTCAACAAACTATTGTTGGGTGCATTAACTATATCATCGACATTGAAATGTGTGATATCGCCAACCACTACTTGTATTACTTTCAACGTATCTTTCATAAATTAATTTTTTTATTCTTACTGCTTACACTTTGATTATTTCCATTTCCAAAATTTCACCATTAGTACGATAATTACCTATTTTGTCTCCTCTATAAACGACTTTAGATTCGAGTATTTCTCCTTTTCTTAAATGTTCTACAAATAGAATGTCATTTGCTTTCAAACTACTATTGATCGCTTCAATTACTTTTAGTGCCTGAATCCCTTTAAATGTGATAACTTGAAATATAATCGTGCGATTCAAGTACTTAATCTTGATAGTAGAGCCTAAATGTAAATCTTGAACATATACTGTATCATCAGAATAATTCCACTCACTATCTAAACGAAAGGCACCATACATGTCATCCCAACACTGAAACCCCATATACATTGCAATAGTATTTAATGTATATTCATTTGTTTTTCGGTCATCTAGTATATATCCCATCAACCGCTTAATGGTATTAACGCCAATAGTTCTATTTGTTGATGAAAATATTTTATCGCATAAGATATTATAGTCTTTTGCCTTGTCAAAACATAGTCCTGACTTTTTCTTAATCGCATCAATTATCAGACTGTTTAGAATCATAATAACTACTTGATTTTAGCTAATTTATTTGTAAAATCTATTTGCTTCATATCTATAGCTTTACTTGAACTGTAAATAAGATAAATGTTTCCTTCGTAGTCATCTTGTTTTATTAAAAAAGCATTTCTCACAAGATTGCAAGTCGGAAATTTATCAATGCTTGCTAGTCCATAAGAACATTCTCCTTTTTTTATAAGGACTGCGCCATTGTGTATTGACTCAATACTATCCCACATTGGCCATGTATATCTTTTATCAAGAGGCATCAAATTACTTGTGTCGATTATTGTTAACCCAATAACTTGCTTACGAAGATCAACGTTCCTGTAACTACGTTTTACAACGGCGAATGTCTTTCCTTTGTCTTGATATAAGTATGGTGCTGCATCGACATAACAATCAGACTCAAAATCCGTCTTGGGTTGAGACATAGCATTCAGGTAAGGCACTAACATACTTGAAGCCAATCATAATTCCTGTGCTCTCGAACAAATATATTGTGTCAAAATAGCGCGAAGGTATTCCTGCTTGACTAACTTTTATGTATTCTCCCATAACAGTCAATGTTCGACCATGCCATGTAGAATACAATTCATCAAAATCATCTATGGTTAAGACTTTGTCACATTCAATTCTCATAACAATATATATATAAATGAATGATTATCCATGAAACTATTATTTTGTTTCTCTATGTCAAGATTATTCGTACGAATTGATTCTATTAAATAATCAATAGGACAATCATTATACATACCATCCGTACATATTAGAATTTCGTCTCCTAAGCATAAATCGAGGCTATCATGATCAACCTTGTCATCAGCATTGCCCATGATAGAACGTGTTATTATATGCTTGTATCGTTTTTTATCGTCAAAAGTAAGTTCTCTTACGTGGCTTAGTTCATTCAATAGAGAGTGATCTTCTGTTTGGTACAAAAGACGTTTATCTCTAAAGACATAAACTCTTGAATCACCTGCCCAAAAAATTGAAGCTTGTAAACCATTCAAGAATACAGCAGCCACAGTACTTCCCATCTTTGAAACACCTAAGTTCTGACATTCTGCTTGAATGTTTCTTGAGGCTTCTTTAGTTGCTTCATCTATAGAAAGATTGTTGATTAATCCGTGAATATAACTATCACATACAATTTTTGAGGCAATCTCTCCGCAGTCATAACCACCTATGCCGTCCGCTACAAGATAAATACTCTTGTCTTGATCAAACGACGATGATGCGAGATAGTCTTGATTTATTTCACGGCATCCTATGTTACTATATTTAATTACTTTCATTACACTGCTTTAATTGTATCACCTCCATGCTTAGTTACTCTCGGCCTTGTACTTATTTTCATAGGACGGCTCGTAACTCCTTTGTCGGTAGATTTAGTTGCCCATAAATAAGCTTCTCCTGGCATTAATGTAGCCATATCTGAAGATGATAATGTTTGTAGTTGGGTTATAGATTTTTGTACATGTTTAACCCATTGGGGGCTATTGAACTTATGCATCAGCATTATCGAAGAAAGTTCAATTATTTCTGTTGGTAAGCTCATTGGATCTTGACTTGCTATCATCATTGACACTCCTTTATGTCTCATTTCTCGTATAGCAGTAACAATAGTACTTGTCAAGTCCTTGTTATCCATATACTTATGGGCTTCATCAAAAACAATGAATTTATTGAATCTGGTACCTTGATATTCTTTAACACCAGCAAATATATTCAACATTATCACGAAAAGGCCAAGGGCGTCATCTTTGTCAATAAACTCATCTCTCAAATCCACAATAATCAAGCGACCAGGACGGAGTAAAGAACCCAATTTTCGACTATCATCAATATATTCTTCAGCAAACGATAAACGTTGTTGTGCCAGTGCTTTTTGTGAAGCCGAAAGCAATGGCGACACATCAACACTTTGCTTTAAGCTATTAAGGTTGAGATTTTTTCTGTTCGCTCTCATTATAGCACGAAGCTGATTTATATAAGTGGACTCATTTCCAACAGCTTTCAATAGGAACATCCAATCTTGAACATTTAAGTCTGTAGAGTGGAATGCTATTGGATGAATTTCTATTGAAGGATACTCTTCCTGCCTTTCTTCCAATTTGTCAACAGGACAAAGCATGATGACATCATTAATGTTATCAGGCTCCGCTCCATAAATATCTTTAAGCTTCTTCAACTGACTAACCTCGTCATTTGGGTAAATCATCGAGGTAAATTCTGGCGCATAATCCATGCTTTCGCTGTAGTGGAAGATGACACTGGCCATAGGGGCAGGCAAAAGATTTATATTGGGGAACTGCTTTAGGGTCATCTCCGTGATGGTTCCGATTGTATAGCTTTTACCTCCACCTTGAACGCCGAAAAGACTTATCGTATTCGTCTCACTCAGATCAATAGCAATTTTCTTATGGCCATTGATACTTTCACCAAGAATACCATATTGTTCACTTCCGCTAGTCTTTCCGATGAGAATATCGTAGTCTGGTGCCTTATTATCAGTTATCTCTTCTTGTTTTGGATTTGTTTTGGTATTATTACCTTGTTCTTTTTCGTTACTATCAGAGTTCGTTTCTTCTAAATCTGAAAGATTTTCGTTAACTGGATTTTCTTCGGAATTAGGCTTATCCTTTACTTCCTCATATTCTGAAGAACCAATAATATTTCCTCGTGATTCCTCAAAAAACTCTACATTATCTATCTCTTTAGATGGTAACTCTTCATCGTTGTGGCTTAATTTAAAGGATTCTTCGCGCATCAATCGATCAGATTTCTCAAAGGCAGTGCGGAAATCGTCATCAGCATTCATCATTTCCAAATCAATTGTCTTGACAGACATGTCTTTGTCGAGAATACGTTCAATCATTGGCTTGCCCATGATATAGTATAAAATCCCGTTCATATCATCTTTCCTTTGATACTCAGTACTACCGAATTGATATATTAATCCAAGCCTCTTGAATCTGATTGTATAATTCCCTTGAATTAAAGAAAGGATGAACTTCTCATATTCATCTGCTGTTTCTTCATTGAGATACAGATACCTTGCTGCACGTTTTGAATAAAACATAAGTAAAGACTGCAATTCAAGTGTCATCAATTCCCGGTCAAGCCGATCTGGAGTTTGAAAATCAATATCAAAATGTTTTCTGAGAGCTAAAATAGTGTTGTCTATTTGATGACGCATTTTTTCCTGTAATGCTAAAAGCTCATCATCAGATAAGTTTTGACGACATTTGATTTCAATTACTGTGAAAACAATCTCTCTCTTATTTGTATGAAAATCAACTAATAGGTTATCAGCACGCTCGTGTGATTTTGCATCCATATCTCGGAACAACTCCTGGTGAAGGTCTATAGGAATTATAAATGAATCAGAAACAAGTCCTTTTTTCCGTAGCATTCGTTTCATCAAAGTTGTACCTAACACTTCAAAAGCTTTATTCCTAGTGCTTCCAAGTTGCATTATCATGCTACTTGAAACAGAACGAATATCAGCTAAAAGTTCAAAAAATGATTCTTTATCACTCAGATTAATGCCAAAGCTCTTAAAATGAGGTACTAATAATCCTTCTATTTCTGATGTCGGTCTGCAAGTCAGGAATGATGATATACCGTTTAATTCTACACCTGGAAGATAGTCTAAAAGATATGGAGTTTCACCTTCTTTACATGGAATATCATAGAATTCCGGCCCCATGTTTTTATCAAAAGTTATTACCCAATCGCTAATATCATGCACATATGACAGTAGGATGGAGTTTTTATCTTTGATACTTAGCGTAAGCGATGGTACAGATACTTCATGATCTGTAGTCATAGAGTTTGCAATTATCCACTGAAGAGTTGAAAACAGTTCCTGAGTTTCATTAGAAAAATTTGATACAGGATTTGCTAATGGTGCTTCAGATATATATCTATGCCACATATAACCCTTTTCTGCTTTTTCTACTTGAATTATCGGACGGGTGATAACACCATTTAAGAAAAATGACTGTTGCCGTGTATTTGAACGTTTAAGCGACGCTTTAGTTGGAAATGGATTTACCAAGAAAGAAAGATGTGCAGGATATTTATTAGGGTCATTGGTAAATTCATCTACGCTATTGACAGAAAAACGCAATTTGGGAAATAACCTATTGTCATCTGCTTGAGAAAAATTCTCGGCTTCTTCTGATACTTGGGTATCCGGATTTAATAAGTCTCTTAATGCTTCTCCTTGAGGAAAGCGCTTATCGTCGCAAAACATTCTGATTTCGTAATGAATATCAAAAGGTGTATTTGCGGTATCACGTTCAAGCATGACAAGGTTGTCAGCGAAAACAGCTGCATCGCCGGCATTGAATATATTTATAATAAGTTTGTTTGTGTAAGGATGCTGTGTTATATACTTCCAAATCAGACGGTAAACCATCTGCTTGTTTACATCAGAATCTATACGATACTGAACGCCGATATTAAGTAATTGGGACACATATGCTTTTAGCTGGCGAAATCCTGTTGAAAAGGTGTCATCACCAGACTGCTGAGGATTAACATAGAATCCCCAGCCAAAACAGAGTTCACCAACATATTGGAGATAGTCTTCATTATGAATGTCGCGCATAACTAATGGAGCAACATCCTGAAGTAAATCTCCATAGAACAAGTTGTCCAATTTCTTATACCAAACATCAGGCTTTCTGTAGCGAGAATCTTCTGCTGTTTTGGCCTCCCATTCTTCATATTGCTCATATATATTGACTAACCATCCCAGTCTGATAGGATGTAGAGGTGTTAGCAGTTTGGCATGAGCAATTCTGTCATCTGGCATCTCTATTTGAAGAGAAACCGTATCAATACTTTGTATGAGAACAGCTAATGACTGACTCATATTCTTTTCATCAAGAGATTTTAGCCATACATGATACTCATGAATATACTCCTTTATGTCACCGATGTGGTTAAATACTTCGTAAGTCTCAATTACTCCAGTCCTATCTGGTGCTGATTTTAGAATGCTTTCAAATAAAGACACTCTTTTCTCAATAAGAGATTGAGGTATTTGTAAATCATCTATTTCTCGCGGAATTATAGATTTGAGAGTCTCATCTGTATAGTTATCTGATATTATAGCATCAATATAGCCCAGCTTTTTGCTGTTTTTTAGAATCGTCTCTTCCAATTCAAGAAGCTTGATTGAAAGTGGAATCTGATAATTGTTGTTTGTATTATATCGTAATTGAAAAGTTTTTATATGTGTTGCAAACTGCCAACTCTTATATTCATCGTCAGATGTTTTCCCAGATTTGTCGTTTATTGCTTGCCTTTGAGGAATAGTAAGTTCCTGTCCTTTTCGATTGAGTTCTATACGATAGCGGAAATACGCTTGAAGGACATTGTTTATCTTCATACGAGTTCCTGTTTCCTCCGGCTCATCCGTAGCGTTTACGACTTGCAAAAAGAACGTGTCACTGTCTGAGGTCAGCAAACGTCTGGTTTGCTGTTGAAACTCTTCTTTACTTATATTACCGGTTGCTTTAATCTTTTCCCATTCATTTTGAATAGCTTCATCCCTAAATACATCTGATACATTTAACTCAGTACCATCATTGTTTTCTGCATATACATGGAAAAAATATGTTCCGTTCTCAAAGGCGTTATTCAGCGAAAATGTTATGTCACGATAATCCTTGTTGTTTTCAGATATTTTTTTAGTTACTACATCAGTCTCTTTATAGAAACCATCACCATTCATGATGGCAATCTTTACTTTTTTCAGTTCTGTATAAGCACTGGGCTTGGGTGAAAAGTAGATTCGTAGCTTGACTTTGGCTCCTTTATTCGGTTCCATCTTAAGTTTTATATCTTCACCGTCAAGACGAAAGACTTTACCACCTAATTCAACTTTTGTTACATGTAGTACACCTAATTCAGTTATGTTCTTTAGATAGCTATACCAATTGGAAAAATTCAATTGAGGATACTTCTCCAAAACTTGCGCACATAAGTCTTTTCTGCTAATTAGTGAGTTATTCTCACGTAAAAATTTTGCTACATTTTGTTGAATTGTGCCCGGTTTTACAGGAATTGTACTAATTTTATCTGCAATACCCATTGAATAATCAGCCATTACAGAAATACATTCGTCATTTTTAACAAGGAATTGAGGAATATATTCTTTCTTTGAAACTAATGAGGAGTCAGGAAGTAAGTTTAGCAAATATAAACCGTTTCCAATAGCTTCATCTGTTCCTCCATTTAAGATAACATAAAGCAGATATTTAATCTTATCTTGAAGTGTACAGTCAAGAGCTTTCCCTACGTAATTCAATGTATCCTTTATAGCTTGTTTTCCAGATAATTGTGTTTCAAGCTTTTGATATAGTATTTCATCAAAATTAGAAATGCTTAGCTCCCTAAAAGTAGCATTACCATAGGAATCCTCAGCAGAAGTTGAGCTATTGACAGGTATAAGCACCAGAATTGATTTTGTTAAATCATTTCGGAGCTCGATCAACTTTGTAGGTGTTATATACTCTGAACCTGTCATGTCTGGATTTTCTGTGAGTATATAAAATAGAGTCTTTGTGTTAAGCAGAGACAAGCGGGCATACAAGTCATGTAGTATGTCTAATGAAAGGCTTGTGACTTTCATACAATTACCAGGTTGTGCAGACTCTATGCTTTTGCCATATACTTCCATGAATATGTCAAGAATATGGTCGTAATATGCTTTTATTATATTCATTGTTTCTTTTATTAATGGTTGAATTTATACCTCGGACGAATCTTCTGCAAAGAAGAAGCATCACTCAAATCAGTATAGAAACCAATTTGGCGCAATTTGTTTTTGAGCGCATTCATGTTTTCTTTGAACGCCAGATGTGTCTTAATATCAGCATCCTTAAACCGAGGTTCATCGGTGCCGTCAATTATCAAGCCATATCTGTCTCGTATTTCTTTTGCAAGCTGGCGAATACTGAGTGGTCGTGAGCCTATTTCACCAGAAGGTGTTTGTTCGAGAACTAATAATTGCACCAGTACTTCTAATAATTTCGATCCAATAGCTCCACGTCTTGTGTGTTTGCGACTCCTTCCATCAATAATTAAAGCAGATGCTTCATTCTTCATTGATGCTTTATCAATGAAGTCGCGAGAAAACTTTAATTGGTATGCAGCACCTACTTTCATTAAACATTGCACATATTTATCAAGAGGTGTTTCCTCAAACTGAAGATAATCCTGTAAATCCTTTACATTTTGTTCTGCTTCCTGCTGTTCCTCTGCTGTTTTTGCATTAGCGTAATATTTATTGTAAATGGCACGCAAATTTGCATTTATATCAGCATTGATTTCAACAGTTGGATTCTTTATCATTGAAAGAGCTTTAGCTACAGAAGCATTTGGAGTCTCAAGCCTACGCATTACTCTTATGGAATAAGAGGCTCGAATATAATCAATCAATCCATTTAATGTCTTATCCATATCTGAACAAGCTATAGGAGCAATGTTACTTTCAAGTTTATCTGTTAAATCTACCACTTGATTCCAATCGTCCACGACTTCAACCGTGCCTTCCTTAACCATTTTGGGCAATAGGTATATGAGTTTTTGAAAATATAATGACAGATGGAATCCAACTAATATACGCAAATAGTCAATAAATACAGAGCGAGGAATACTATGTTGATACGCCAAAAGACGCATTATATCATCACAGAAGAGATTTGCCTGTTTTTCCAGCAACGGTTTAATAACTATTTGAGATGATGATGCTTTTGTATCTATATCAACCAATTTAATTAAATGAAGAATCCCAGCAGTATCAACATCCAACGTCGAACTATCGACTAATCTTCGGCTGGCATTGTCCCAACCTATTGAAAGATAGTTTTTCAGAGCTTTCATAACTTCTGGACGCTGACTTAGCATGATAAATAATTGGTCGGCAGAATTATAATCACGTGTATGCCGTTGATTTCGTATTCTGTAGCTTTCCAAATGAAGAGGACGCATAGACGCAACATTCTCTTTCGCTTTGCCACGAAATACCATATTTACAAGGCTACTTCTAAGCCAGCTTTCTATCGCTTCAGGATTATCTGAGTAACCGATTACATCATGATTTTCTTCTAAAATCTGAAAATACTTCTTTAATGATTTAATATCATGAAATATTCCAGACTTTAACATGAGTTTGATACGTGCTCCATTATTACGCATGAGCATAAATAGATTCACAAGAACATTGTCAAGTGTAATTGCTTTTACATCTGATGCAAAGATATATGGGTCGCGAAAAGCTTTTTCTTCTTTGTCTATTATTGGCATCTGCATGGCTTATTCCTCCTCATCATTTAAAGGTTCTACTATCAGTTGCATAGTTTTTCTTTCAAGAGAAATCTTGTAATAAGACTTTTCATTGTTGGTTACGATAACCTCTGTATAGGTTTCACTTGCAAGCAGGTTTTTAAATACCTGTAACTCTATAAAACGTCCTCTAAGATCGCTTATTGAAGGGCTGAATCCATTTTTGATGTAATACAACATTTCATACAGGTCAAGCGACACCGTAAGCTGAACAGAATGATTCTTTTTGTACCTGAATACAAAATTGTCGTGTTCGTGTTCAAGGAACTCTGTTAAACGTTCATTTGTATCTACCATCAAGTCAAAGTCTTCAAGAGGGAATCTTCGATAGCTTTTTCCACTTGGATCATTTACTCTTGAAGAAGAAAGGAGTAAATGCCGAGATGAGATTTTTGGATTCCAGCAACCTTCACTGCATGAGATGGCATAAGCCAAACGTTTTTTCTCAGCCAGCCAGTTAGTATCATTACTATTAAGAATATTATAAAAATCTTTGATAGATTGGTATGGCATACGCTGCATATAATTGACCTTACCCTCAAAGTATTGATGGCGAATAAACGTTTGATGGCGAATCTTTAGGAACTCTATCTCTTTAGGGGACATATCGTAACTTGGTTTTATTGTTAGCAATGAATTAAATTCATCCAATAAAGAAGTCGTAGAACGAGAAGCAAATGCCAAATAATCCAGCTCGTTTTTGTCTCGATAGTATAAATCTCTATCCTTATCTGGGATTGCGACATTTGCAATATCCGTTTCACGTAATAATTTTATGATTCTATCCTCAGAACGTAAATTAGGGAATAAAGCACTTTCGGGAGCCGTGATATTAAAATACAACCTAAGCCATTCTTCAAGACGCATCCGTTCGTATTCATGTTGCAACATTGCCTTTTCAGATTCATCTGAGGCATCTTCAAGTTTAGACTTTATATCTTCTTCTCTTTGAACGAGCACTGGTATTAACTCACATGTGTAGTCGCGGGTCAACATCCATGCTATCATTGAACGTAAATCACGCATTGTAATGTGAACTTCTCGTTTATAGACGATAGTTCTTACAATCCATTCAAGACGAGTAATAATTTCATTTCCGACAGCTGAATCATTAAAAGAACTGACATTGAAATTGATAAAACATTTGTTTACTAATGGACAAGTTTTACATTTACTCCACAGATGAGGGGATGTCAAAGCTTTGATTTGTTTACGCAGTAATGAATCTCCATTATTATCTTTAGCAGTTACAGAACGAAGATTCAAGTTGATGATCATTACGCCATCAGGAAGTTTGGCAATTCCGCCTTTATAAAAATATTCATCAATGGCATCATAGAGGTATTTATGTTCAGGAGATCCTTCAAGAAAATCCATCAATCTACCTTCATTGATAGCAATAATACGACCTTCAGGCGCTTGATTGAAATTGCCTCTTAACCCCTCAAATGGTTTAAAGAAATCAACAAGAACATCACTGTTCTTCATATTGATTTCATCCTGAGAGCCATCATAATTAGTCTGATATACAATACCGCTCAAACGGATACGTGCTCCATTATGAGTATCGTCAAAGTACTCAATCTCATCACTACTTTGTTCTACTTGGCGAATAAAGGCTGTTTTACCGTCTCCTGCATTGCCTGTGATAATTAAAAGGCGATATTTACCTTCTTTGATTGCAGAAAGCAGCTCGGTATCTAACTTTGTCTCTGTGTATGTTTCTTTGTCTAGTATATTATTACCTTTCCATCCTGCCCGTGTCCCAGCATTGCCTCCTTGACTCTGACTATAAAGGCTATTGATATAATCTACGATTTGTAATTCTTGTCCATTATAGTTGAGGACAGAAACTTCTGTTTTCTTAGCTATTCCCGATTCACCAATAGCCTCTACAGCCTCCAACATTTCTTTTGCCGCTTTGAAGCGGTTCTCATGGCGCGTATTGATAGCCTTCATGACAAATGCTCCAAAATCTGGACTTATTAAAGAATTTAGCGACATAATATCTGCCGGTTTTTTGTCTAAGACAGGTATTCTTTTGCCTGGCCAAGGATAACTATGTGTCAACAATTCATATAATGTTATACCTAATGCAAATGTATCGGCACTGTCTTCCCATTGCATGGTTTGACCATTCATTAAATCAGGCGCCAAATACGGCCAAGTTCCAACCTTGTCAAGATCATGAACATTACTTGTGGCAATGTTGAAATCTATCAAGACGAACTTCCCACTTTTCTCAAAAATAATATTCTCTGGCTTTATATCACGATGTCTGAGTTTTTTGGCGTGAAGATATGCCAGAGCAGAAGTCATCTCATGAATGAACTTATATATTATTGGCAGTGTAAAATATTTATCTCCAATACAATATTCTCTTATATCCTTACCATTGATGAACTCCATCAAGGTGTAGAACAATCCTCCATAGGTTGTCCCATTATATTTGAAACGGACTATATTCGAATGACTAACATCCTTCAGGGCGTTAAACTCATCTATTGTAGATTGAGGGCTAACTCCTTCCTTGAATATTTTGACGGCAAACATAGCTCCTGGCTGAAGGGTATGGAGAGCCTGAAAGACCTTTGAAAACCCACCTTCACCCAATTCCTTATACAAAGAAATTTCTGGAGTTATCATGTCTCCATTCTTCAGTTCGCTCCAATCTTTAGCTTCGGGATGTTTTTCCTGTTGACCGTATTTCTTCTCAATAGCTTCTTTAAAGATATAATCACAGATTTCTTCAATATTTGACCATCGCTTGCTTGCATCTTCTACTATAATTCTGCTGCAAACAACATCAACCCAGGGATCAACATTGGGGTTACGTTTACTTGGCATCATGTTTTCTGTCAACGAACCACCCTTTGCTTTAAGTTGTAAGTAATTTGAGAATGGCAATTCTCCAACCATGAGCTCATATACAATCACTCCAAAAGAGTAAACGTCTGAAGCCGGAGAATAATCGCCTATTATTACATCCTCTGAAGTATATGGATCACGATCAAATGCATCCATACTCAATGATATATTCTGTTTATCCGGTTCATGCAGAACATTATAAGATAAGCCAAAATTTGCTAAAGCTGCATGCCTATCAACCTGAATGAAAATATTCTCAGGACATACATTACGATGAATAACATTATTCTCGTGAGCCAATGCAAGTGCCTTACCTAAATCGAGAATAATCATAATTTTATCTTTATCCGTGAAAGTATTCCTTTGCATAGCACTGCGTAAAGAATGCTCTTCCAGATAATCGGTAATGACGTAATAATGATTCCCATCTTCACTGGTCTGGCAACGACTTTTGATGATAAGAGGAGAAGCTGGCAGTAGTTCTTCACTCATTTCTGCATTATGCACTAATTTATTATGCCGATCAAGTTGCATTGGCGACAGTCCCTCTTTATCAAGAGCATAGTCACGTATCTTATGCTTCTTATCCTGGAAGAACTTGCTATGACACAAATACTCCACATAATCGTCATTTGCTTCTAATATTTCATCAATGATATAATTGCAAACCTCTGTCTTTTTCTTCTTTTTGGACTCACTGCTACCGACAAGATATTCCATAATAGGTAATTGAAGATGGCTGATAGCATTTGCAGACTTGTGAAGACGGTCATGATCCATCAAATAGTCTACAAGTTCGTCATTCAAAAGAAATGTTTTGTTATCGCAATACGATCCGCTTTCAAAACCTGATTTGTTTTGTCCAAGAGAACTAAGGGTTACAATAGCATCCACCCAAGCCAAACCAAAGCGATGATCTTTCTTTTTTAAATAACTGGCTAATAATTTGCTTTTGAAAGTAGCTGATTTTATCGGATTTGGCTTCTCTGTATCATTAATAAACCATGAAGTATCATTTGCTTCTATTCGTCCTCTATAGTCTTTATTCTCTATGGCATAGATAGCATGAGGAGCTATGACTATACAGTCATACTCCCAATATTGAACTGCACCCTGTGCATTCATACTCGGATATTCTCCATTGGGAACCAGATAAAAATTATCTGGTAGTTTTAGCTCCAAGAACTTAATGAGTCTTTCTTCTCCTGCATTAACAGGGCCCCCAGAAAATTTGGGTATATATATTTTTGCCATATATTATCTATTTATCAGTACTTTAAAATACTTTAATGATGTATCAGCCTCGTGTATTACATTTTAGTTTTTGTTTACACTTTCTATTTCCTTTTCAACTAATTTTATTGCTCTTTTTTCTTTTAAGTTTGCTTCATATTGTTTTGAATAAGCCTCATTGACCATAGTATGAATTTTATCCATGTCCTCTCTTTCTAGTATAGGAATAGGTAGTGTATATAATAACTTGGGATTAGGATAGCATTGCTTTGTTCCATATTGTGTATAGCGAATAAGGCGAAATCCATAGTCACTACTAAGCCATGCATATAAATAGCCTGATGGAATGCCTTCAACGGTAGACATTCTATAAAAAGCGCTTGACACGAGCTGTCCATTAAGTTCATCTCCAACATACATACATCTGCAAAAGGTTTCATTTTCACCCAAGGTACCAATTTTAGCAATTAAAATTTCACCTTTACGAAGTAGATACTTTTTATACTGAGGCCTATTAACAACCCATTTGCCTTTAATATGTTGATTAAATATATCCGATTGATTTATCAACATAATTCCATGACCTTCTTCTAATTCCTTAACGGAGACTCCTATAGGTGACTGTAACTTGTTTGTATCAAGCGCTTCATATAAGCTAATAGTATTACAGTTTTTTAGTTCAGGTAGAATTTTTGTTCTTATTCTCTCTGAATGGTTAAATGCATTGAAAGTCGTTGTATTAATATCTTTTATACTTCGAATAAAACATGATATTTCACGATTATTGGAATGTTGACCAAAATAATCATAATCATCAGTAGTTAAATCTCTTAGCCCAGCCCTGCTCTTCAGATAAATTCTCGCTGTAGTAAGCATAGCTGTTGCTTCTTCTCTTAATTTTGAGGCATCATTAATTAAGTTATTTACTTCTTCTTGGCATGGCGTAGGGAATAATGGTATAGATATATCATATACATGATCTGCATTTATATGTTTTACCACACCTCCAAATTTTGATTGTGTTAATTGGCAATAGCCATATTTAGATGATAAATAAGCATATACAACCCCTTTCAGCATTTTACTGTCATCTGGAACAACACGAATCAAATCATGAGTTGCTATCCTGCCTTCAAATGTTGAGTTCGTGAATATTACATTTCCTATGGTTCCTGAACAAGTAATCAGTATCCAATTCTTATGAAGTTTTAAATAATTCAACTTTTCCGATTGTTTTTTGGATAAAAAACGGTTTGTATTCAAATCTGCAAGAACTGTATCTGATGCTGAAAGATAGGGAATTCCATGTTCTTTATCTTTAACAAAGATTCGGGAAAAAATGTTACCTAAAAATACTTTTTCAACAACATTTTTAATGTGAACATTCCCATAAGGAAGCTTATTCTGTAAATTTCTAAACCAAATAGCATCACTTAAGTGATATGATGGATCAATTCTATTAGATCCTATAATGCTATGCATAGTAATAGTACCGCATTTCATAATAGCCCCTCCAAAAATTTTTTATACGCTGTACTTATCTTTGGCAGATCATCATCTACATGCTTTACCCGTTCCGTACGGTGACGTGAGATAAGTTCTCCATTATGGTTATAGCTAGCCCATTCTTTATTCTCCACAAAAAGTATTTCAGCTCCATCATCATCTCGTTCGTAAATTACATTACCCCTTCGGTCTTTACCTACTTTTTCCGCAATAGCCATAAATACATCATACATTTCGCTATTAGGATCAACTAAACGTTCTAACGCAGTCTTTTTCTGAAGGAAGAGCAATGATGCTTGTACTCCAACTTGTGGAAGGAAAGCTTCTACAGGCAAGTCAATACTTGCTAATAGTTTGAAGTGCTCCAATATCCACTTACGAACGGATTCCATTTTAGGATTTCCGAGTATTCCATCGGGCAATACTATTCCCATTTTCCCACCTGGTTTTAAAAAATTGTAACATTGTTCTATGAATAAGACTTCTGGTGCTGTGAAAGCTTTCAGCTCATAATTCTCAGCAATAGTAGAAGCAACCTCCACTTTAGATCCAAAAGGGGGATTGGTGAAAATACAATCAAATTTACCCAATGCATTATCTAAAGAATAAGCACTGTCACATTCATCTATATCTCCTTTATGTTTTATACTATTAGCAACAGATTCGCTGACTTTTTCCACATCTGGTAAAGTGCCATTAGGATATTCCAATGAATTAATATTATAAATATTTGAATGTCCATCACCTGCCATTACCATATTCATTTTTGCAGCCTTTTTTAAATCGGGATCAAAATCGAAGCCGAAAATCATGTTTTCTGCATATTCTTTCACTTTTACATTTACCGCATCAGAATTTGCCTTTGCTTCAAGTAATGCACCCTCCAACTCTGAAAACATGTTCTTGGTTATCTGTTTGCGAACATGGTCAAGAACCATAACAATGAAGCCTCCAGATCCGCATGCTGGGTCTAATACACGGGAGTTAATCGTGGGGTTAAGCATTTCTACCATACACTTAATTACATTTCTTGGTGTAAAAAACTGTCCGGCTTCTTGCTTTAGCGTGTTGCTGACAATTGTCTCATACGCAGTACCCTTAACATCAACAGTTGCATCTAAAAAAGAGTATTTTGCAATTTCGGAAGCGACATAAGCGACTCCATAGTCTGACAAGGAAATCTGTTCGTTTCCAGCGAATACTTCTTTAAATATTGCATCTGCCTTTAACTGTTCAAAAATAGACTTTATACGTTTTGCTACCGCTCTTTGACCTTCTGGAGTATTTCGCTCCTTTACACCGACCCAGAATTGACGATGATATGATTCATTACGTTCAGCACATAAGTATCTCCGCTTTTCATCATAAATCTTGCAAAAGATGAGATTAAGAAGTTCCCAAAAAGCATCTTTCTTTCGTCCCTCATTTCCGTAAATATAATCATGGCAACGTTTGAATGTTCTGATTAATGAATCGTTTGCTGGCTTACGAGGTTGAGAGCGATCACCTTTACGCTCCATGTCTTCGATAGATTCATCAACACCTGGAAAATCTGCAATATCTACAATTTTTTCATTGCCAATAGCATCTTCTATCCTTTGGCTAAAGTGAAGCTCGTCACCATTAGTCCACAGACCAAAATCACAAGATGATGCACGAAGCGCATAATTCAATGCGCCTTCAACACCTTTTTTAGGGTCTGCTGCTTTAACTTTTGAATCACAAACAATGCAAATGCGTTCAAGATTTTCAGGTTCTTTGGCTGCACCTGCACGGAATATAGCGAGATCGACAGAGACACGTTTTCGCTTATCTTCTTCGTCTTGAAAAGAAAACGTATAATCACGCTTCATGTCAGACATCTCAAATCCATACTCCTCATTCATTTGAAGAATTATTGATTGAAGCATCAGTTCCTTTGCGTTTGCTTTTTTCTTATTGCCAGTTAGGACACAGATTAGTTCATCATCATTCAGAACTATCTCATCTTTAATATCTTCAGCCATATTGGTTATATCTTTTCTGTTGAAATTGGTAAAAGTACTATGTTATTTTGAATTCGGATAGATTATTACTCATCCATGTTAGTCCATCTGTTTGGTTATCTTAAACCAATTATTTCATTCTTAGAAGTTCATTAACATCCACTTCTAGACATTTTGCAATCTCCATGAGATTCTCCAAGTTAGGTTGAGCAGAATTAGTACACCATTTAGAGACAGTAGCTGGATCTTTGCCGAGTTTTTCAGCAAGCCACTTATTTGTCCGTTTCTTCTCTGCAAGCACCACTTTTAATCGATTCAAATCTTTATTTTCCATAATGCCATGATTATAATGTACAAAACTAATGTTTTTCTCGCAAATTCATTTCTAGTTTAGAAAGAATATTGCTAGTCATACAAGAAAATGTTGTTTTAGCCAATAAATCATATACAATGTAATTTTCAAATTCTATTTTTACTAATTGTGTATTTCAGCAATATTGATTAAGATAAATTGTTTACTTTTGAAGTATAAACAATCTTAAAATTGATTTTTATGAATGATAATATTGAATATGAGAAATTTACTCAAGAGATTTATAATGAGATTTTGAAAAATTTGTATGTAAAGAATATAGAGGTTAGGCATGATGTGAAATTGACGGGAAAGTCAGGTCAGAAGCATCAAATAGATGTGTACTGGGAGTATCAATATGATAATACCACATTTAAGATTGCAATAGAGTGTAAGAATTATAACCACACGGTATCTATTGGTAAAGTGAGAGATTTTTTTGGTGTCCTTTATGATTTGGAAGATGTAAAAGGCATAATGGTTACCAAGAAGGGTTATCAAGAAGGGGCGAAGAAATTTGGTGAGCATTACGGAATTGATTTAATGGAATTAAGAGAACCAGAAGAGGGAGAGGCTATTGTTGCTGAAACCACATTAACTATTGATAGTTCTGTTAGACATAGACTTTTTCTGGTTGATGAAGATTGGGCTAAAGCACATGATTTTAATATCCAATTATATAAGAAACGACTGGACTGTTTGAGTTTTTCGCCTAGTAGCAACAAATGGATTAATGCAACCCATATTCCTTTAACAACTAGAGAAAATAAGATTAGAAATGCAAAAGATGAGATTATTGCAGACATACATAAATTAGAAGAAGAATTACCTGAAAATTGCGAACAAAATAAAGACTATGTATTTCCATTTGACGATGCTTATATAAAAACAGATTGCGGAAATATCAAGATTAAAGAAATCAAGTTTGAATATGAGAATCATACAGAAACAAAACAGATTAAAATTGATGCGCAAAACATAACCAAGGCAATACTTAAAAATACGATTAGTAAGGAGGTACAGTTAATAGGGAAAACATATATGGACTATAAGTCTCAAATGAAGTAGTTTGTTCTTTACTTTGTTGTATGTTATTTATAAAAATTCGGACTGAATAATATCGAAGGACAACTGTACTTTCCCTCTCTATTAACGACAAATAATGGATTTACAAAATAAAAAAGGAGAGGAAAACCTCTCCTTTTTTAAAAATCTACATTATACCTCCAACTCCTTCAACGGCAACCCATAATTATATTGTCTGAAAAATCCTTTATGGATAAGTTTCAAACCAAGGGTCTGATAATACTTGTAGTCATCATCCTCGGTGCAGAGGTATTTGTAACCATAGCGTGGGGCGTACTCCTTGAAGAAACGAGCAAGGTCTTTCAGGTTTTCCTGCTGGTTTCGTTTGAAATTGCTGCGCACAATGATAATGCTCCAATCGGGGTAGTGACCTACACCACAACTGTATTCCCAGAAACGGATGTATAAATCCATTTCGCCCACATGGACAGAAACACAAATGCCGTTGGCGTTGTGCATAACGGAACAACTGTTTCTGTAACCGAATCTCTCACACAAATAGAGATTGAAATCGTAAATAAAATCGGAATAGTTCATAATAATTTGAATTTTGATGGTTAATAAAAATTGATTATAGACTGAAACCTCGCTTGCGTTTCGGTTTCTTTTTCTTCTTTTTCTTTTTAAGCCGGTTGGCCTGTATTGCTTCCTCAGTATCATAATCCGTAGGAGAGGGTGTGAACAATCCCAGACTAATGCCGGCATGATTCTCCTGCTGATATTCATGACGAGGTTCCTCGCATATGGTTTCTACCTGTACATGACGTTGGTTCATGGTAGCAGAAAGAGCGTTATATCTCAGTTCCTGGTCGATGTTCAGGAAACTGAACTGGCGGTCAATCTTGGAACCGCTAAAGGTCTGTTGGTTGCATGTGAACTTGACACCTTGCATCTTCCCGGTCGTGCGACTTAGCTTCCATTGCGTATCAATTCCGTATCTCCGTAAAGCCAGTCGTAGCTCACTCCAGCTTCGGGCATTCGGAACCTCTCGTTTCAAGGCATGATAGATAAAATACTTAACCCTGTCGTGATGGCGCAACCGCATGAAATTCACATGCTCTTTTCCTTCAGCAAAATGCAAGCGGTAACGGGCTGTCAGCATCTTACAAACTTTTTCATTTCGGTAGCGGTCGTTCTTGTCGCTGATGGTGCGGCCGTCATTATCCACCCGGTTGTAAACGATGTGACAATGCGGATGGTCACGGTCGGTATGCCTAGCGATGATGAACTGCGTGTTCTCAATTCCCATCAGTTTCATATAGTCGTGGGCGATCTTCAGCATCAGCCCATCATCGTCACGGATGCGGTCCCCGTCTTCTACGGAGAAGCTCAATGATATATGACCGACCGTGTTCTTGACCTTGTCGTTCAGTAAAGTCTGTAACTCGAATTGCTCCGCTATTTCTTCGGGCGAACCGTAGACACCAACCGCTTTCAGTAGCCGCGATTTATCTTCTTTCAGCACATAGTTTACACATCCCGAAAACGATGTGCCCTTTACAATTTTACCTATCATCCTTGAGCTGTTTTATGAGTTGTGAAATCTCTTTGGCAACGGCCCGACACTCATCTGCCACACGATAAAAAACGTAAGCGTTGGCTCGTTTGGCAAGCTGGTTCAGGTTCGTGCTTTCGCCAATCAGTTTTCGGATGATGTCAAGATTTTCTCTCGTAATCCGTTCGCGCACCGTACCGTGTTCGATGAGTGAACGCACTACCTCGCTTTGACTACGTTTACTGCGTCGGCTGAGTGCTCTGAGCCAGCCGAATTGTTCGTCTGTAAGACGGATTGTAACTGTATTTTTCTTGTCCATAATATTTGCTTTTGAGATTAATAACTGTGACCATCGGGAGCTGTCTCACCGTCTTTTGAGGTTAGCAAGTGGCCGGGAAATGTAATACACCGGCATAAACTTGCTCCAGTGAAAAAGAAGTGAAGCAGACATCTGAAAGTCATCGTTTGAAAAGTCCTTTCCGAGTATGTTGAACCGTTGCTGAAAGCGGTGCTTTCTCCACATTGACAAGCTGCAAATCGAAAGTCTCGACCAGCGTTTTCAAGGCCGGATTCAACACGATAAGACGATTGAAAATAGCCTCCTTTGTCTCTTCTCTCAGCAGAAAATCAGCGATGTCATAACCTGCATCCCGTTCTTCTTTTGTTGCGTTTCTTTCCATAAAATCGAAAAGAGAAACCTCTATTCCCAGGCTCCGGATTATCTCCATTTTACTGTTCCAATAGTCGGTTGCACCCAGGTCAGGGAAGAGCAGGACACGTCGGTTTCTCAATACGCTCATGGCATCTCGATTGAACGCTCCGTTCTTTCCGCCCGAAGCAATCCATAGATATTGCGGCAGATAGAAGCTGGATATCAAAGCGCTTTTCTCACTCTCCACAAGGGCAACTGGACGTTGCTGGTCAGAGGACAAAAGATGCTCACCAAACAGGCATTGCCGGAGGTTGAAATTATCTTTCTTCAAAAGAGAATGTACCCACGTGATGTAGTTGTGCGGCTCTTTAATCCGTCTCCCGTTTTCAGAATTGTAGAGCATCACTTTTCCAGTGCGTACTCGTCCGGAAATATCTACCTGCCAGAAGACCGTAGCTCCCGGCCAATGCTTCGATGTTCCCACATGGTAGCGCAACATCAGTTCTTCGGTAGCCTCCTGCCCGAAATGGAAACTCAGGAACTGAAACAACTTGTTCGTTTGATACAGCTTCAGGGACTGCCTCATGATTTCCGGCTCAATGAAGGATGGTGCAGGAGGCAGACTGATGCGAGGCTTTGACACCGGCACAAATTCTTCGCTCAATCGTTCCTTGGCCATTGGGCTTTCGTCAAAGTACATTTTGGGCGTATAGTTGTAGCCGCACTTCTGTTCATGGTTGCATCGCCCTACATAATCGGGAAAGCTGATTTGCTTTTCCGTATCGATGTATTTGGCGAAACAACTTTTGCGGTGGCAGTTCGGGCATGTATGCCGGGTACTGACACCTTTGTATGGTTCTAATGTGAATCTGTAGCTCATTTTTCTTTCTGTTTGGATGTTACTATGCACATTTTCGCAACTTCACAAACCCCTCGGTTGCGAAAATGTGCATAGTAACAGGTTTATTTACTGTATTCTCCATGATTCTCTTTTCTGAATAATGTTCCGATGTGGCGTTTTAGAAACATCTTGAAGGCATGCTCCTTCATCCCGTAACTTTCAGCAATGCCGATACCTTCTGCCGTTGTAAATCTCTGAGGCAGATTCAGGTAGATGTTGCGGTGCAATTCGTTCAACTGTTCCTGACTGACGGCAGTCTGCACTTTTACGGCTGTTGTCCGAAAATACTCGGCCAGCAGGATGGCACGGTTCACGCTTTCAAGGTCAATCGTATGCTTGTCGCACTCTCCGCAAGTCCATCGGGCAAGCTGGATAATCAGACAAAACCGGATAATGTAGATTTCCAGTTTGCAGTAAATACCTACCAAAGCATCATTGGTTTCCATATCACATTGGCGGGCATTTTCATGCTGCCAACCGTAAAGCCGTTGCTTGGCATTTTCATCGAATGGCAGGCATTGAGGCTGTAACTCATTATTCTCGTCATGCGGACAATCCTGTGCGATCAGCTTGTCGATAATCTGTTGCCACTGGATTTCCAGTTCTTCAGAAGTTTCCCGGTCGTTCCATCTGCTTTTCAAGACAGACTCAGGCATCACGAAAAGGATACGGTCTATGAAACCGTTACTCGAACGCTCGCCCTTGACCAGTTCGCCCAGAATCTTCTTTTGGATGGTACCGATAACAGAGATATAGGGACGTCTGATAAAAATGGAACTTTGCGTACTCTTGCGGTCTGAAATCGTGGGCTTGGCATTGAACACTGAAAGCCAGAACTGTTCTTCCGAACCGTTATTGTAGCGGTTGAAGTTCTTGAACCAAGCCGACAGCTCGTCCGACCAAAGGCAGAGTCCTCTGGGATTCTGGGCATGTATCAGGCTCAATCCTTCGGGGGTAATATCCGAAACAAGAAAACGTCTGCGCACGGGAGCCTGCGGAAACTCATCCAAACCGGCTTCCAAGCGTTCCTTCTTACTCATGGACATAGTGCGTTCATACTCGGCATACAGCTTCTGATATTCCTGATTCTGACAATAGTCGTGTTCAATAAACGGCTGGAAAGCGAAACTCAGCGGGTGACTCTTATTGGCCCCAGGGCGTCCAATCAGTGCCATGTACAGAATGGGACTTTCCAGCCAGTTGCGCTTCACCTGCACCAAATGGGAGTTGCCAATCCCCACGGCAATGGCCGCAAGGATAGCCGCAGCGACATAATCCACGGGATAGCCCTGACAATCATGTAAACTGCCAATGATACGCTGAATCTTGATAGGAAAGACGTCTATCGAGAACTCACCGCCGGACATCTTGGCTCCGATGCGCACAGCCTCGCCGATAATACCTTCTGCTGTTAATTTGGAGGTTTCCATAGCCGTGTAGATCAAAAGTTATAACCTCCCTTTGGTTTGCGTTTCGCTCCATGTACTATCTCCGCTGCCTGTTCCTGGAGCGACATTGCCTGCATCTGCTTGCGTCCGGACTCAATCCATTGCAGCAGCTCATCTTCATAGAAGTAGAGTTTTTTCCCTCGTTTGTAAGCCGGAATCAGTCCTTTACGCGCAAGCGTGTAAATGGTAGGCTTCGCCTTTCGTGTGATTTTACAAGCTTCGTCAATTTCAATAAGACGATGCTTGTCGGAAGAAACCTGCGGTTGCAGTGCTGCTACCATTTGCCGGATTTGTTCCATCTGTTCTGTGAGATAACCTACCGCCTGCGGCAGCTTATCAAATGTGATTTGTTCGTTTGCCATACGTACTCGTTTTTAATTGTTCGCTGGCAAAGGAAATTGGTGTTTTGATGGTGGAAAACATCACCAGAATATAACTGTGAGATTACTTTTGGTGGTGATTAATAATTGATTATAAATTTCTTATGTTTAGTATCGTAGATAATCAATGATTCGTTAATTAGAAGGGAGCCAACATCCTTAGTATAAAAATAATATATGTTGTATTGAAGTCTTTTTGTCCGACAAAAATGAGAATAGTTTGATGTTCTAATGTCTAATCTAATATTTAAATCAGGCAAATTATTCTTTGAATAAAATATTCTGCTGTATATTTGTTTAATGCTCACAAAAACTATGAGCATATTGGTTGAAATTTATGCTCGACTAATATTGCACTACTGCAAAAAAATACAGTAAAAAGACAATAAACATAATGATAATATAATTGGAATTATTTAATGGTTATGGAAGAAACAGAGCGGAACTTGCGAGAAAAAATTGAACAAGAAGCAAAAAATACTTTAAAAAAAAACATGTGGGAAGGATATGCAAATGATATTCTTACTGGCCTTCAAAAGAATCCTGGAGTACAACCAGACCGTCCAATATGGGAGTTAGTGCAAAATGCTCGCGATGTTGCTTATGAAAATAAAAAAACAAAAATCGTTTTTATACGCAAACAAGATCATTTCGTATTTCAACATAATGGTCAACCGTTTACTCGTACAACATTACAATCGCTTATTTTACAGACAAGTTCGAAAGTTCGAGAAGATATCATACAAGTTGGGCAATATGGAACAGGTTTCCTTACTACCCATAAATTTGGTCTGGATTTTCGTTTGTCTGGTTCACTATCATTATTAGGAGGTCTAAAATTTTATAATTTTTCAGGAAGAGATTTCATAATAAAACGTTCTGCTCAAGATAAAGTCAAGTTAAGTGATGATCTTGATGCTACGATAGCCAAGACTCAACAATGGGGATTAGATTTAAACTTTTTAGAGGATAACCCACGACGAGAAACTATTTTTGAATATCAACATAACTTTAATGCAGAACGCGAGAATACTAAGATTGCAATAAAAGAAGCTCCTAAATTAGTTCCATATGTGTTAGCTTTAAATAAGCATATTGAATCTATCAGTTTTATTGATGAGGTTGAAGGGGCAAAAGAGGAAAGTTTTACATTCCAAAACGAAGAAATTTATGACAATTTAGAAAATCTTCGTGTTTATGAGACAACCATTCTTCATTCACAAAGTGGGCAGAAAGATAAAATAATAAGTTTGTTCCTATTAAAAAGTTTAAGATGTTTGGAAGAGAAAACAGGAGAAAGTAAATTTACTATTATTTTACCATTTAAAAAAATATCAGAAGGCCTTAAGGTATTTAATTTTGATAACTCTATACCTCGTCTTTATCTTTATTTACCTCTTCTCGGATCAAAAGATTGGGGGGTAACTTTTTATTTCATAGTCCTAGCTTTACCTGCGATCAGGATTCTCGTGATTCCATTATGTTGAGATTTAATCCTCAAGCAGAGGTACATCATGATCAGATAAATAAAGATATAATTAGGGAAGCTAGTGATGCTCTAAAAAAATATTTAACATACAAATATCTGAATTTAACAGATGTAAGATTCCTTTGCCCGATTAATTTTGTCAAAGGAAAAAGTGATAATGAAACTAATCAATATTATCAGGAACTGCAAAAAGAATGGGTTTCTTTCTTTGAATGTTTAAATTTGGTAGAATATGAAGATGGAAAGACAATCCCAGTTAAATCTATTCGTGTTCTTAGTAATGAACTTTATTTGGCTTGCGAACAAGATGTTAGTTTGTTAGACGCTATTTATAATTTACTTTCTAAAGCTGTTCATTTAATCTTACCCAAGAAAGAAGAACTATTATTCTGGAGTAAAGTAATAAATGAATGGTATGTAGATAATGAAGCAGAGAATCTGCATATCATTT
>ULZI01015973.1_pt1 | contig 59115 bp, 58 predicted proteins | sample 1962991 | NCBI WGS metagenome assembly ULZI01 (sample SAMEA4835886, study PRJEB28245) | human gut metagenome | biome: gut microbiome; material: fecal sample | place: Denmark | collected 2008 | reverse complement strand
TCGATAACTCCTCGGTGAAGTTATGTAAGCACGACACGCCGTTCCATTCGTGCCGCAAGGCACGAATGATGAGCAGGGTTTGGGGCAGGCACGCACCAACAAGATCACTTCGGAAATGCAGACGCATTGAAGAAGTGAAGTCCCGGTGGAGCACAACATTTTCAAGAATTGAAAATTTGTGGCCACGGGACGGTTCTTGCCCTCTACCGCTGCGCTCAAAACGCATTTTCAACAAATGTTTCCGAATTGTTAAGACGCAAAAATAAGTAGAGAGTTCCGCTGCTCGTGTATGTTGATCACCGTTTGCTCCGAACGAAGTTCCTGCCCCTGTTTGTGCAGCGGCGTTGACGGAAAGTCGGTATCACGTTCGGTCGGCTCATGAAATTTTCAAGGTACAACTCCCGTAAAGAAAAATACCACCCTGCAAGACAGGCGAAAAATTTTGTCGGGTGAATCGGCGGCAAAATGAATCGGGTGTGTTGCGGGGCGGTAAATCTTTCAGGGATAATCCACGGTGAGGCAGTGTTCAAAATGAACACGACCACATTTTGTGGGTGGCTTCAAACCAATCCACAAAGACGGTGGGATTTACAAGAAAAATACCACTGTATGTGAAATTCGTCAAGAGGGTTTTGGAAAATTTATTACGGTAAAGTGGCGATAGTAAGACTTATCCGACAAAAAACAAAAGCATATGCAGAGAAATTTTGCGCACAAATTGGAAAATCGAGCTATCTGTGTTATACTCAAGTCAGAATTTGTTGAGCAAAACGGAGGTACTGAGCTATGGCAGAGAAAAACACCGCCGACATTGGATTTGAAAAACAGATTTGGAATGCGGCCTGTGTACTTCGGGGCAACATGGATGCTTCGGAGTATAAGGGCGTTGTTCTTGGTCTGATTTTCTTGAAATATATTTCGGATCGTTTTGAAGAAAAGTACAATCAGTTAGTTGCAGATGGTGATGGTTTTGAGGAAGATCGTGACGAGTACACATCGGAGGGAATCTTCTTTGTGCCTGCTGGTGCGCGTTGGAGCGATGTTTCTGCAAAGGCACATGACCCGGAAATCGGTCAGGTAATTGACGATGCAATGCGCGCTATCGAAAAAGAAAACGCGCGCCTAAAAGATATTCTGCCAAAGAATTTTGCGCGTCCGGAACTGGATAAACGTCGGTTGGGCGAAGTCGTTGACCTGTTTACGAACATCAAAATGATTGAACATGGCAGCGAAAAGGATATTCTGGGACGCACTTATGAATACTGCCTGTCTATGTTTGCAGAACAGGAAGGCAAGCGCGGCGGCGAGTTCTTTACGCCGTCCTGCGTTGTGCGGACGCTGGTAGAAGTGCTGCAACCGTTTAAGGGACGAGTGTATGAAATAAAAGCACCGAGATTGATACGTTTTAATGATTCCTCCGCTGACTTTGCTGCTTGAGGCGTAAGTTGGTGTCTGAGGGGTAAGTTTTGAAAGTCGGGGTGTCCCGGCTGTTTTTATAGGAGAAAGTGTAGATGACGAAGATCTCAAATAAAGAATACGAAGAGTATTAGCATCAAGCCAATGTGTTACACAGCAGAATGTTGATGCCAGATGGGCTGCGGATTATATGCGCTGGGTTTGACAATGAACCATAGAAGATCGGCAAATACATGCTGGGGATGAATGTAAAACTGCAATCTGAAAACAGAAAAAATTTTTAAAAGGCTATTGACAGGGACAAAGTCCCCACCTGTTAGAATGGTTTTTGAAAGGGGGTGCTGTGTATATGCAGACCAAAGACATCACCGATGCGCTCGGCATTACAAGAGAGCGGATCAAGTATTACAAAAAGGAGGGAGTGTTTGTTCCCGAGAATCCCATAGTCAACGGGAAAACAGAGTATACCTTCAGGGACTTCGAAAACCTGAAACGGCTCGTTATACTTACTAAGTCTGGCTTATCATGTGCGGATATAAAGAAAGTCCAGACCGGTGCAAAATCGCTGCGAGAGGCTATCAACGATCGCCAGAATGCAATTCGTGAGGAAATTGAACGCATGACAGGTTCCTTAGCCCTCTCTGAAGAACTGTTCTCCGCAGATGTCCAATACGATTCAATGCCGACTGAGGAATATTGGCAGTTCATCAAACGCAGGGAGCTGGCTGGCGAAATCTTTATGGATATAGATGACGGATATTATCCGGTCTCGCTGTCCAGGAATATTCGGTGTCCGCACTGTGGAATAGTTACAGCTGTTGATCTGGACGACTATGTATATGATCAAAGCAGTGACGAAAATGAAAACGGGATGGGGCCGGACATTGTTTACAGCTTTGATTCTGAAGACAACTATGAGTGCGCAGGATGTGGGCGTCTGGTGCGTATTAATGGCTGGATTCGAGAATACCCTATCGGAGCGTATGATTCAGAGAGCATTAGCATCAACAGGATGGAGGATTAACGATAATGACGAATGAAGAAAAGAATCTTTTAGAGAAGTTGGCTTCTGGAGCTTTAGACGGGATAGTGGGTAACGACATAACCACCTCAGGTGGGTCTACCATTTGGAAAGCAATAAAAAATGGTCTTCCAGCCATGTTCAAGCAGGGGCCAGGAGGCAAGTTCTTTAACGGTAAGGAAAATGAACGATATGAAGGCGTATTGCACACACTTCAGGAATGGATAACGGATGACGAAAAATTGCAGTTTCTTCAGAAGTTCGGCTGGCTCATGAAAGATGCAGATGTAAAAGCATATAGTGCAAAATTCAAACCTAAAAGATAACAACAAAGGCACCGGTCGGTCAAATGAATAGCCGTCCGGTGCCTATCTTATTGTGTGCGCTATACCTTGATCTCCATGCCGTCCTTGAATGTTACCCGGATATCATCCCTGCTGTGAACGGTGGTGTAATCCACCATCGCCAGCCAGTCGGTTTCCCGAAACTCCGTCAGCGGCTCTCGGTCTCGAAGCTCCTGCAGGTAAGTTTCAATCTGGTGCTTTCGGGCTGTGTGCTCGGTAATTAGATCGGTGACCTCGGCGTGTCTGGCTTTGGCCTTATCGAACCGAGCCACCAAAGCGTCGTAGCGTTTTTGGTAGTCAGCCTGATCGAGGGCAACGTGGGCATTCTCCTTGATGCACTCCTCGATGAGCTCGGCAGCGATGTTGATTTCCGCCTCCAGCTCCGAAAGCTCACGTTCAAGAGACCTGGTGTCGAGGCTTTTTGAAAGAACCTGCTCATATACGGATATGAACTGATCTTTTTGGTCGATCACCTGATTGGCGGCACGGAGGAACAGTTCCTTTATTTCCTCTTCGGTGAGCGTTGGTGTGGCGCATTTCTGCCCGTCGAATTTATGATTGCATTGCCAGATGGTTTTCCGGTAGGCATCATTGCTATGCCAGACTTTAGGCCCGTACCAACTGCCACAGTCGCCACACTTGATCTTGCTGGAGAAAATGCTGACCGAACTTTTCCGATTCCGGCCCCTTTTGCGAGTGGCCATCAGGGTCTGCACCATCTCAAAGGTTTCTGGATCGATGATGGCCTCGTGGTTATCTTTGACATAATACTGCGGAATTTCGCCTTCGTTGGCCTTTTTCTTCTTGGTCAGGAAATCGACGGTGAAAGACTTCTGTAACAGCGCATCACCCTTGTATTTTTCGTTCGTGAGAATGCTCTTGATGTTGCTGGGATTCCAATGGTTCTTGCCGCCGGGCGAAAGAATGCCTTCTTCGGTTAGAATCCGGGCAATCTGAAATGGCGACTGTCCTTGAAGGAACATCCCATATATGCGCTTGACCAGTTTGGCCTGTTCCGGGTTGATCACGAGGTTGTGGTCTGGACCCATGTCATAGCCCAGAAACCGTTTGAACGGAACCGTGACCTTGCCATCCGCAAATCGCTTCCGTTGGCCCCATGTGCAGTTCTCGGAAATGGATCTGGACTCCTCCTGTGCCAGTGAGGACATGATTGTCAAAAGAAGCTCGCCCTTGCCATCAAAGGTCCATATATTTTCTTTTTCAAAATAGCACTCGACATTGTGTTCCTTCAGGGAGCGGATGGTGGTAAGGCTATCGACCGTGTTTCTGGCAAAACGACTGACCGATTTTGTGATGATTAAGTCGATCTTCCCGGCGAGGGCGTCAGCCACCATGCGTTTAAAGCCCTCGCGCTTTTTGGTGTTTGTCCCGGTGATGCCTTCGTCGGTATAGACGCCGACGAACTCCCAATCGTCCCGACCTTTAATATAGTTAGTGTAGTAATCGACCTGCGCTTCGTAGCTGGTCAGCTGTTCTTCATGGTCGGTGCTGACACGAGCGTAGGCTGCCACACGTCGCTTCTTTTTGCTGTTGATCGGTGCCGCCGTGAAGCGTGACAGCGTCGCCGGTATCGTGGTTACGACTTTGGCCATTTCTTTTCGCTCCTTATTTTCTTAATTCTCTCACTCATTTGCTCCCGGCGTTCGTCTGTCCATGCGGCCTTCATGGATTTTCTGACTTTTTCTCTCCGTTCCTCGGTCCATGGTGTGCTGTGCCGTTTATCTAAATAGTCCCTGGATTCGGTGTGGCCGTTCCGAAAATGGAATGTAACTGTGTGATTGAGGATTGTGGCACTTTCAATCTGGGCATCCATCGTGTCCTCGTCGAACTTGTCAAGGCCGAGGACATCGGTCACCAGTTGCTTCATGGTCTCGTCCCGGACGCTGGGGTTATGGCACTGATCCCTCGGACCGGTGCAGTACCAGGATCGTGTCGGTGTACCGTCCTTGCGCTTTCCAGATTGGCAGCGATAATTGGCTCCGCAGCAGCCGCATTTGATGAAGCCGGTGAACTCGTGGAAGGCGTTCTTGTTCGGGTTCGTATCCTTGCGCTTGTGGCGTTCTCCCCAGAGCTTTCTGCGCTCGTCTGTCCACCAGTCGGTCTTAGCGGTTGATTGCCATTGTGTTGTGATTTCGTGGCCATCGTAGAAGCGGAAAGTCAAGGTGTTGTCTCCAATGACGACGATCTCCTCAATCTGCTGGTTGAAAGCACCCTCATCGAATTCGTCGAGTCCCATCACCTCCGCAGTGATTTTCTGGAGCATCTTCTCCGGTATGTTCTTTGAGGAGCAAGCTGACACACCTTTCTGGCTTTTTGTCTGGCAGGTCCAGATGTAGTAAACCTCACCGGCGGTGTTGCGCTTTCCGCTGTGACGGTAGTGCTTGCCGCAGCAGCCGCAGGTAATTTTGGTGGAAAAAGCCGAGAGCTTCAGCGACTTGTTTCCAAAGGGGCCAAGCTCCCGTCTGCGCTTGAATTCAGCTTGCACCGCTTGCCATTCATCCATCGGGATAATTGCCTCGTGGGTATCTTCAACAAAGTACTGTGGGAGCTCACCATAATTCTTCCTGCGGCGTTTGGTGATGGGGTCTTCGCAGTACTCCTTTTGGAAAAGCATGTTTCCGGTGTAGGTAATGTTCGTCAGGACGACCTTCACATTGGAATCCACCCACGGTTTTCCCTGCCGGGTATAAATGCCTCTGGCCATCAAGGCTCTTCCAATCTCAATCCGGGATGCGCCTTTCATGTACTCAGAATACATCCAGCGGATAATCTCCGCTTCCTCTGGGATAATGACCAGCTTATCATCCTGCCACTCATATCCGAATATTGAGAACTTTCCGTTGGGAATGCCTTGCTTGAATCGTTTGATCGTGCCCCATTTAACGTTCTCAGAAATGCTACGGCTTTCTTCCTGTGCGAAAGATGCGAGGATAGAAAGCATCAGTTCTCCGTCACCACTAAGGGAATTGATGTTTTCCTTCTCGAAGCGCACCTCAATGCCGAGTTCCTTCAGGTGCCGTACCGTGTTCAATAGGTCCACGGTGTTCCTCGCAAAGCGCTGAATCGACTTAGTCAGGATGATGTCGATGTTTCCGGCTTCACATTCTGCCAGCATGCGATTGAACTCCTCGCGCTTTTTGGTGCCAGTGCCTGAAATTCCGTAATCCGCAAAAACTCCGGCATATTCCCACTCGGGGTTCTTTTGAATCAGTGCGCTGTAATAGCTTACCTGTGCAGAAAGCGAGTGCTGCATCCGCTCGGAATCCATCGATACTCTGGCATAGGCAGCGACTCGCTTTCTTGTTTTCAGAGCAGGCAGCTTTGGCTTGATTTTCTCTACTGTTTTCAATGAAATTCCTCCTTTCGGTAGTGTCTATATATCACTCTAAAAGGCCGAAATATCAAGCGTTTTCGGATAATAATGTACCCAAATATGGTCGGTATTTCTCGAGAAGAATTGTATCAATCTCAGTATATTCTTCCCTGGTAATCAGGCCCTTCTCGAGCATGGATTTTGCCATTGAAATCGCTGCATGATAGAGCATGTCATTGCGGAGTTTCTCCTTGCTCATCAGACATCACCGCCTTTGAACCGGGCTGCAATATAGCAGGAGTGGGAGCAGTATTTGCGTTTGGCGTTGCCATAAGCCGTGAATTCCTTCCCGCACTCTTGGCAGGTAAAGGTATAGACTGCCTTCTGCTTTACGGCCTCGGGATGAGCATTCCACCATGATATCCTACATTCTGGACAGCAGAACTTCTTCTGTTTTCGTCCAGGAAGTTGTATTAGCGCCTTTCCGCAGTTCAAACAAAGCTGCGTTGGAACCTCTGCAAGGCTGTGACTCTTGGCTTTTTCGCCAGCGAGTCCGTGGGAGCGACAGTAGGCTTTAACGCTGTCCTTTGACAAGCCGACGCTGTTGGCGACCGCCGTATATCCATAGCCCTGATGTCGCAGGCTTGTTATCTTTTCTCTTTGCTCATTGGTCATGAGATCGTCCTCCAATCCGAGAGGGAACCTCTCACTATCCACTGGAGGGAAATGACTGTCTTGAACGAAAGAGCAAAAAAATAATGGCCCACCGCAGAAGAATTCGCGATGGGCCATAATGTCGTATTATGATATCGACAGACTGACAGTTTTGAACAGAGAAAAGCAAAAGTCTGCAGATGTTTGAAGACACCTACAGACTAAGAATGGTGTTAAATTCTTGTAGTGTAATCAAGGCTTATCCAGCCCGCGCCGGATTTGAGCCGTCCCCAGCCCGCCGTGGAGCCCTTGCCGGACTTCACCTCAACGATGGTGAACACGCCCTTGCCGGTAAACTTCCCGGTCTTGGCGTAGTCCGTCCCCGGCCCTTTGCGGATATTGAGGTCGGAGATGCTGACTTTTACGAGGAATGGAACCTCTGCGGCTGTTGTTTTCGATGTGTAGATGTTTACACCGTTTACATCAAACACACTATATCCCGGATTGGCATCAGCGCATTTCTTGGCGTTGGAGAGGATCTTGTATGCGCCTTTCTGCGACTTGCTGTCAGTCCAGGTCTTGCGGACACGGTAAAGCTGCGTAGCCGATGTACCTGTGCTGCCGGAACTGCCGCCAAGCTGCGCCGTGACCTTCTCCGCCAGATCGCCCATTCTGGCATACATCCAGTTTCCAGGGCAGGACTTATTGGCAAACCAGCGATGCACCGTCAGCACCATCTCATCGGATTTTGGCTCATAAGAGAGCGTCTTGTCCTTATCGCCAAGCCACAGGAGCTTTTTCTTGCCGTTTCGCTTGCAGATGTCTACGCAAAGGGTGATCAGCTTCTGGTAGACCACATCCTTAAAGGCATACGGCTCTGTGGCATCAGACGCACACTCGATGGTGATGGCCCGCTGATCGTTGGCGCTGGAAGAAGAACACCAGGAGCGGTTTTTCTCCTCCACATACATTCCGACTCTACCGTCCACGCCGATGCCGTAGTTGCAGCTTGCCTGTCTGGATGTGGGCAGAAAGATATTCCCCAGCGTCTCCACCGAGCATTGTCCCACTACACAGTGGGGCGTGATGCGGTCGATAGCGTGCGTCCTCTGCCCGGAGTGGTTGGGGCTGAGTTTTGTGTAAGATACCAGTGAACTGTTTGTGTAAGCCATAATTATTCGTCCTCCTTTTCGTTTTCCGCTCTGTCATGGAGCTGCTCCAACACCGCTTTCAGCTTTTCCGGGATGGGCAGGCCCAGGTGTGCGGAGTTCTCCAAAATGCTCACACCCTCGTTGGACAGGTAGAAGAAAATGACTGCCGTGCGAAGTACAGAGCCTGTTCCAATGACCTGCACGTCCAGGATGTGGGCAATCCCAACCAGCAGGAAAATCAGCACCTTCCGGCAGATACCCTTGAATCCCACCTGGCTGTTGAGCTTCTTGTCCGATACGGCACACATCACGCCCGTGATATAGTCCGCCACCGCAAACACCACAAGGGCGATAAGCAGCCCGTCGTTTCCGCCAAGGAAGTAGCCAAGCCACCCTCCCACAGCGGTGAACGCCATCTGGATCACATTCCAAAATTCCTTCATGTTGTTACCTCCTCTTGATTTTGTGTATGAAAAAAGCGGCCACTCCGAAGAGCAGTCGCTGATTCCCAAAGTATATTGTTAAATCTGCTTCGGCAGATATTCCCATAAACGCATATCCTCCTGACCCAGGGACCACATACACATTCCCCGTAGTTTCCAGCGGTATGCCGCCTGGTTCGCCCAATAGACAAGGGAGTCCACATCCTGGTAGTAAAGGATGGAGAATCCGTCCGCATCGCCGAGGAACAGCCGGGATATCCAGATGTTGATGTCCTTTGGTATGATCCTCGCCGTGTAATTCCCGCCGCAGGAAATCTCCAGAAGGTCAGAGTGGAAAAAGTCGTAGTCCAGGGAGATGTCCTCGCTCCGGGTGGAGGATTCCTCCACATCGGAGGTCAGCGTAAACACCTGGAACTCCTCATCCCAGGTGCAGCTTGAGCGGGATATCCTGCCGTAGCTTTTAAAGCTGCCGTCCGGCATCTGGACATCAAACCGTTCATATGGCTCATACGTCCAGGCATCCCCCAGACGCAGAAGTTCGCAGACCGTGGTGTTGTCCGAGCGGTACCCGGCGTAGCCCCCGGAAAAACCGCTGGCTGTCGCCGTGAAGCGCAGGGTGTAGGAGGAGCCGGAATACACCCGCACCCGGTTCTCTCGGATACGCATCTCCACCGTGTACATGGATGGATTGTCCCGCAGATCCGCCGATGCGGTTCTTGCGATCTCCTGGCTGTAGCTGCCAAGGAGTGTGGAGCCATTGTATAGCTCCACCGCCTGGGTGTCGTAGTTTAAGCAGCAGAACAGGCTGCCGCAGAATACGCCGGCCTTTCCGCTGCCGCCGGACGGGAACGCCAGCCTTGCCCGAAGATGCAGCTCGGAAAAGCCGTCATAGTTCCAGGCAAGCTCTCCCTTTCCTTCAAGCTGGGAATAGACACGTTCCATCGAGTATTCATCCGACCGCCACACCTTCCATGAGCCGGAGCGCACTGTCCAGTAATCTGTCTCCAGCACGCCGTAATCCCGGAAATCCTCGTACCAGACGAGTGCAGAGTCAGGCTTTCTGCGGAGCATCTCCAATGTCAGCTTGAAGCCCTTATCGGGAACCGCCATGTTGCCATTTACATCCTTAAAGCTCCTGGGCGCAAGGGCAAAGGTCGCTTCTCCGGCAGAGGGTTCCTCAGAGAAACCGGAGCAGACACGGAAGCCGTAAAACTGGACGCCTTTGACATCCACCGAAATCGTAATGGTATGCGTCCCGGCGGAAAGCGTTACGCCACCGGCAAGGGAAGTCCAGAAGGTACTCCGCCAGTACGGCCACCACAGGCGGCTTTCCGTGAAATATTTTGTGCTGCCGTCCAGAGCCACATAGATGCCGTTCTTGTCCCAGAAGGGATAGCAGAGCCGCACCGCCACATCGTAGGTTCCCGCCGACTCCACCTTAAAGCTGTAGGTCACCGAACTGTTATCGCCAAGGGTGGCGATGCCGTTTTCAATGGATACAATACCGGACGCAGAGGAATAATTACCTCCATCATGGTCAATGTATACCGTTCCGAACTCAGTCTTCTGCTCCTTGCCGTAGGCGGTCAGATATCGTCTGCGGTTGTATGTCCCCACAAGCTGGGGATATTCACGGGACACAGCGTCCGCCCCTTCCATGTAGTCGTAGACATGGGGAAAGGCATAGGGCGCCTTATCGTAATCGTCCCAATAGGCCACGATGGGAAGAAAGGGCTGCGGCGGCGCATCGTCCGTGAAATTGTAGCCGCCCGTCATCCACAGCTTGGCGGCATAGTAGGTGTTGGACGTTCCCCGGTAGGTTTTCCCCAGGTTCTCCGGCGTGTCGTAGATCTGCCAGTTCCAGCCGTAGGCAGGCATACCGAGGAACATCTTATCCGGGTCCATGACCCTCGTGGCGTAATCGTAAATTCTCTCCAGCCAGCTTCTTGGGGAAACCGGCCCCGGTGCGGAGCCTGCCCATGCCATGCCGTAGGACATGATGGACGCGGTATCGCAGTAAGCGTCTAAGTCGCCGTAAACACACCAGTTCTCGCCGCCCACCGAGCCGTTTACCGAGGTCATTCCCGGAAGGCAAATGTTCATGTGCTTTGCAGGGTCATAGGCTTTCACCGTATTGTAGATGTTGCAGAACATCGCCGTGGACTCCGTATGGGTGGAATAGCCGTCCCCACGCTCCAGGTCGATGTCGATGCCGTCACACCAGGGATATTTCTCCATGATGCGGACGATCTCTGAAAGGAACCTGTCCTGCGCCCCGTCCGTGTTATCCCGCAGGGCGCGGAAGATGCTGTTTGCGCCATCGTTTGCCACGGTCAAAAGCCACTTGATATGGGGCCACCTGTTAATGTAGGTGAGCATATCCGAGATCGCCACACCGCTTTCATAGATTTCTCCGGTCGCTCTTACCTTAAATGAGAACAGCCCGATCTGGCTGATGCGGTCGCCGTAATCTCGGAGGGCTTCGTACATTCTGGCGTTGCCCATGAATGTCCATACCATGATCTGTTTGCCTTTTAATGTGTCCATCCAATCACTCTCCTTCAGGGCATAGAAAAAGCACCGCCGAAGCGATGCTCTCAAAACCATATTATCAAATGTCACTTGCTCCTCTTTCCTGTGTTACCTGTCCCCCGGACTTCTTCATGATAGAAATAATCTACGATGACCGGATGGCCCTGCGGCACTCTGCCATAGGGCATTTCGTTATCCACAAAGGGACAGTCATATTTCTTCGCCATCTCTTCAGCTTTTTTCTCCAGCGATTTGAAATAGCTGCGGTTATGATGGTTGTAAATTTCATCGTACAACGGCACGAGGGAAGGATACCTTTCAGTGATATAGTCCAGGATCGTTTTCTTGAAGCCGCCCCGCAGGTTCAGGTTTTCCAGCCAGAACAGGTCGCACTGATCCTTGACACGCTCAAATATCGCTTCAAAATCAGTGATGCCAGGAAATACGGGAGAGACAAAGCAGACGGTGCGGATGCCTGCGGCATAGACCTGTTTCATGGCTGCAAGCCGCCGTTCGATGCTCACAGCATTGTCCATATCCTCTTTGAAATCCTCATCGAGCGTATTGATCGACCACGATACCGTGACCTGTCCCAGCTCTTTGAGCAAATCAATATCACGCACCACAAGATCGGATTTGGTGCAGATTAAAATGTCTGCACCGCTGCCTCGAAGCTGCTCCAGCAGCTTTCTTGTATTGCCAAACTGCTCCTCCTGGGGAAGGTAGCCGTCGGTCACGGAACCGATGACGATGCGCTGTCCGGCGTACTTTTTTGGATTTTTGATCTCCGGCCAGTGCTTGATATCCAAAAAGGTGCCCCAATCCTCCGTATGCCCGGTAAAACGCTTCATGAAAGAGGCGTAGCAGTACTTACAGCCATGAGTGCAGCCTACATAGGGATTGACCGAATAGCCTCCCACTGGCAGGCTGGATTTGGTCATGATATTCTTTGTCTCAACCTCTCCGATCAGGATGCCGTTCATCTCTACTTGTGCCATGTTCTCTGCACCTCCAACACCCGGTTGAATGCTTCCGGGAACTCCTGTACCATATTTGCTTCACCAATGATGGGAACAAGATCTTCTTTCATAAAAGCAGGAATGCCCAGTGCATGGGCCTGTTCCACGAGAGAATGCGCCCATGCCGGGTCTGTCCGCACTTTTTTGCTCTGCACTCCAGTCATGGTGCCAACCACGATCCAGTCAACGCCCGTCAAATCGACCTCGCCGGGATCATCAAACAAGGGCTCAAAAGTAACGTGATAGTGCTTTGCCCGAATATTGGCCTTCAGGGCGTCGATGCGCCACAGCTCTGATCTTCTTGTGACTGTGACCCCAAACCATGCATTTTCCAAGTCTGTCTCAAGATCCAGCAGGTCAGGACGCTTTGACAAAAACAGGAATTGATGCTGCGGGTTTTCCCTAATCTTTGCAAAGACCTTCTCTCTCCACGCCGGTTCCCAGCCTGCCAAGTCGCTCATGCCGGTCAGCAGGAAATTTTGTGGACGTTCCCTTTCCATCAGCCGCAGCTTATTCGGAAAAAATTCCGGCTTGCTGAAGTCATCGATCATACGGTAACGCTTTACATTGTTCCGGGCATAGCAGTAAGAGCAGCCCACGGTACAGCCGATGACCAGATTCATGTTCTGAATATTGTCCTTAATGCAGATGCTCATCAGAGAACTTCCTCCACATTTTTCAGGATGCGGTGGAGATAGTTCTCCAGCTGCTCGATTTCCTCCCTGGAAAATCCCTTGTAATAAATATTGCTGATTTCTTCGGTTACTTCATTATAATCTTGTTCCAGACCTTTGGCTTCTTCTGTAAGGAAAATGAGAATCTTTCTACGGTCTTTGTCGCCGCGATCCCGATAAATCAGATTTGCCGCCTCCATACGGTCAAGCATACTGGTCAGCGTAGTCGTGGCAAGACCGGTCTCTTTTGACAGCTCACTAATGGGAACGCCATCCTTCTGCCAGAGAATATATAGAATCCTTCCCTGGGAGCCATTAAAAGCATCGATATTTTTTTCGCTCAATATGCGTTCAAAAACACGTCCTCCGACCTGTTTGATTCGGGTTATCAAAAATCCGCCTTGTGTTTTCATATTGTCACCTCAAACTGCAAGGCGGCTATCCACAGACAGCCGCCTTGTCCTTTCTCATTTCTGCTGCGCAGCCGCAAATTCAGCGTAACCTTTCCAGCCAAATACAGCATCCACATCTTCATCGCCGTAAACGCCCTTGACATCACAGAGGTGGACAACATGATCGTCCGCATCCATCGTCTGGGCAACGGTCGCATGAATGAGAAGTTTGCAGGGAACAGGAGCCTTGATATTTGTGCCCTCCACTTCCTGCATCGTCAAACCAACCTGAGCGGCCTTATCCGTATCACGTCCGGAGCAGGTGCCACAGCCAATCAGAGCGCCGGTCAGCGGGGCTCCGGGAATGGCGAGAACAACTTCTTTTTTCTCAGCCAGCAGTTCCAGACTGTAAGCCCCTTTGTTCAGGGAAAACATGATCTTTCCGGGATTGGTGGACGCAAAAGCCCAAAAAGCCAGAGTCGCAAGATTGGTGCTGCCATCCGGCTTCTCTGTACAGATCAGCGTCATGGAATTGGGGGAAGTATAAGCGGGCGCATTGCCGATATTGATTTTGTTCATGGTGGAATCCTCCTTAGTTAATCTCATTTAAGATTATACTATATAGGATTATCCTTTGTCAACCCTTTTTGTGGATTTCCACTTTCTTCTCTCTAAGGTGATCTTTCATCCTGCATTTCCTGCAGCTCAAACAATACCCGTGCCGTTTTTCCCTCCGCAAGCGTCACCCTGTGCTTGGAATCCCAGGCGGCGCTGTACTGGTAGAAGCCCTCTTTTTTCTCCGGGCTGCCGTTTCTGGTGCATTCCCGTGTGGATGCCAGAAGAGCAAGGTCATCTTCCGCAGAGAGCGCACCCGGAAAAGAAACCTTCTGGCCGCCCACACCCTGGGCCAGTTTGACCGAGCCGCCCTCCATATCCGACTTGGGATAGAGATGCACATCCAGCCCCGCAGAGGTTTCTCCCAGGTTAAAGAGGATGACCGTTTCCTCGCCCCGAACCACGCCGTTGAACCAGACGGGAGCCTTGACCTCACCGTTCTCCCGGAACTTTTGGAGGAACACCTCGGTATGGGGCGTGTATCCCGTCAGGGCAGCGCCTTCCTGGAGCTGCAGGTCGGTAAAATAAATCGTGCCGGAGCAGTCCGCAATGGTAGGCTTCACGGTAACGCTCACGACACGCATATCCTGTTTCCGGTTGATAACCTCCGCCAGCCGGATAAAAGCAATCTCAGCCATCCAGCGTCCACTTCATCTCGCAGGGATGGCCTACCCATCCCGTCGCCACGGACCCTGCCTGCAGGAGGATGTCCGTGATATAAAGCGTCCCGGTGCAGTTCGTGATGCACACCCGCACCGTGATGGACTTGACCCTGGAGGAATAATTCTCCGGCGCGATCCGGGCGGAAGTTGAAGATAAATATGCCATGCCGTCCTCCTTCCATCAGTACAAATCAATGAACCGGCTTTCCGTACTGCCGTCCTCATACTCGATCACCACTTCAATGCCCACCTGGGAATCCTCGCTTAACTTCTCCAGATTTTCCGAGCCGATCTGTGCCGACAGGGTGTAGCTGGAGCGGTTGGCGGGATAGACGGTCTGGGACAGGCTCTTGGTCATGCCGGCCACGCCCTCCGCTTTAAAGGAAGCCGTGCCGGATGCGCCGTTTTCGCTGTCTGCCTCAAAGCCGGAGCTGACCCAATAGGCCAGCCCGTCATCAGCGCGGGAGTTCCGCAGCAGGTTGAAGGGGACCATTTCCCGGATATCATTGTTGGATACCATGCTGGTGCCTTCCAGCGAGTCAGCCGCGTTGTCCCACTCGCTGGCGGAACTGCCCAGGTTCTTCAGCGTGGTGGAAAGCTCCAGCACCGTGTTCCACGGCTCCTGCAGATTGTACTCCCGGCGGACGATGCGGGTGGTCACCGAAAGCCCCAGTTCCTTATCCTCCACACGGACATAATCCCCAAGCTCCCAGGCTTCATGCTCGTAGCCTGTCAGCACGGATAAGTCCATCGCATTCAGCACGTAGGAGATGGTAGGCTTTGCGTAATCCGCCAGCCGCATTTCGGCGTATTCCTTCATCTGATAGGGGTTTGTGAAGGAGGAGCAGTCCAGGGTGGAGATGCGCACCTCATTTGTGTAGGTGAAGTCCTCCACATAGGCTTTTCCGCCGTTGATGTCGGCAAAGGTCATCCCTTCCGCACCCACAGCGTAGAGCCTTGTCACAAGCTCCCTGGTATCCACCACACGCTGGATGGATTTCATGTTTTTCCTGTAGGCAAACAGCGCGCCGCTGTCCCTGCCGTTTACCGTCAGCAGATGCACCAGACGGTTGGGGCAGTCAAAAACCAGATCGCCGCCGTGGAGGTCTGCTGTATTTCTGAGGATGGACAGGGCATTCTTTTCCGTACTGGTCCAGGTGCGCTTTGTCCGTACCGTCACCGTCCCAACGCTCCACTCGGTTCCCTCTAAGGCGTAGGCCATCGCCGTTTCCGGGTATTCCGCTTCAAAGGTGCGCTCTTCCTTGCGGACAGAGAATGTCAGGTCATAGAACTCCGCCTCCGCATACACCTCGGTCACGGCGCTGCCATCCGCATCCCTGGTATCAGTGACCGTCCTGACCTTGTACACATCGTCCACGATCTGGATCTTCTTCTCGCTGTCGATATACCCACGCTTGCCATCCCGGTAAGGAATCTTAAAGGAGAGGGTGTCCTCGCCGTTGATCTCGCCTGTGACAATGATGTCGTAGGCATTCTCCAGTACCGCCTCCCATGCGCCGTTCCCGTCCAGCACTACCGGCCTTGCGTAGCCGATCTTCTCATAGGGGGCTTTTGGAATGTCGTAGAGCCGGATATCGATGAGCTTTGGCGTCCGGGAAGTATCGGAAGTCGTGAGCGTTACCCGGAAACGGATGTATGCCCGGTTGGGAGAAGTCAGCCGCCCGTCTGCGGGGACTGCCGCCCAATCGCTCCAATCGGTAAGGTCGTCACTGGTTGATGTCTCCACAAGGGAAACCGATGTTGTGCCGGAAATATACTCGCTGGTCACAGACACACGTCCCGTGCCGGAGAGGTTGCACTCAGCCGCCGCTGTGGTCAGCACGCCCTCAGACGGGTACACACCACTTGATGCCCGGAGCGTGACTGCTCCCGGCTCAGTGATACCGTCTACGCTCCCGGAGGTATCCCCGGCATTTGTCATCAGGGAGGAGCGAAAATAATCCATCAAATCCTCTGCGGTAAGCTGGGTATCGCAGTCTAAAAACCAGTCGTCCAATCCACCTGCGTACCAATAGGAATCGGCGTGCATTCCAAGGATCAGATCCGCTGTGCAGGAGCGGTTCAGTTCCCCGGTAAAGGTGAAAACCTCCGATGCCCACACAGTGCCGCTTTCACGGTCGCCCACCACATACTGTGCCGTCTTGTTATCCGGCTCGATCAGGCAGGCGATAAAGTACCAGCCGCCGTTTACCAGGGAGAAGGGCGGCGTGACCGTTTCATCCAGAATCAGGGAGCCGGTATTGTCATAGAGCATGACCCTCGGCCTGCCTCGGAAAAGGGAGAGGTAGAAGATTGGCTGGCCGGGACCGTATCTTGTGTTGAAGATCGGACAGTAGGTGTTTCCCACAGAATAGGTGGTGGGGTTCATCCAGCCGCCGCAGAGGATACGCCCTCCAAGCTCTGCGAAAATGCTGCCGTCATTGGCGACCTTCAGATAGGTCTGCTCTGTGGCAGGATTATTGATGTTAAAACGAAAGTAATTGCCTTTCTGCCCACTCCGCATAGATGCGGTGGTGCCGCTCCAGTTGTTAATAAAAGCAGGTCTTCCCGCACCGGAGGAATCCAGAAGATTGTTGTTTTCATCGGGAGCGGATTCATTCATCCGCCACAGGCCGTCCTTTGCCCACTCGACCGGGAACTCGCCTGTGAAGTCTGTCTGTTGATTCAGTATTGTCTTTAGCGCCATCGCCGCTCACCTCCATCTGCTCCTTGCCTGTATTTCAAGCCCTGTAAACACAGCGTTTGACACTGCCACGGAGACAGTATTGTCGCCCACAGAAAGCGTGGGAAAATTCAGTTCTTCCAGATACGGCAGCCCGTTTCGCACCGTAACGCCGTTTTCATCCTCTACATAGGCGGTCATGCGGTCGGTATCCACCACCAGCGTTTCGCCCGCCGCAAGGGTGGCGTTAACGATCTTTAATTCCTGCCCGTTGGTGGTGATACTGATATAGTTTCCTGCTGCGGAGGTAATTTCTCCCTCAATGCGGTAGATGGGATTGGACTCCATGTTCCCGGTATGCCGGGTTATGGTATGACTGCCCTCCGCCGTGATAGAGAAGGTTTCATCCTCGATGGCGTAGCCAAAGGGGTCAGGGCAGAAAAAGGTCAGCTCAAAGCTGCCGGAGGAGCGCAGGAGCCGTTCGCACTCCACCGCAGCGTTCAGTCTTGCCATGAAATACCGGTCCGGCACATCATCCAGAATCAGCTGCTTTAAGCCGCCCACCGGGTCAAGCCACGCCGCAATATCATCCAGCGTGGAAACCAGGACGGGAAAGCTGTGCCTTGGGAAGATGCTGCAGGATACCACGATCTCCCGGTAGTCAAAGTCCGCTCCGAAGTCGGTAACGCCATACTTTCCGGGAACGGTCGTGGTAAAGTTGCGGAGCCGTCCGCTGACCTGCCAGGAGGTCAGCCTTGCTTTCAGCCCCATGCTTTTTGAAGTAATGTCATTGTATGAAAAGCCCAAAGCATATCCCTCCCTTAAGCTGTACTAAATCTTCCCTGGGCGCGGGAACCGGTCTGGATCAGGTTGTAAAGCTCCTGGGAGATCCTGCGGATATCGTCCTCGCTGCGGACAATCATCTGCTGGATGGTGATGAGCGTTCCGAAGGAGGAACCGCCCACGCCGCCCATGCTGCCGGAAACAGAGCCGACCGTTCCGCTTGCATCAAAAGCAAAGTTTGAAGGAACTGCCGACTGCATATCCACTGCCAGCCCGTTCATCACGCCAAGGATGCCGTTGTTTAAATCCTCTGCGGCGCTGATAGCCGCACCTGCGCCGTCCTCGATTCCGCCGGCAAGTCCCTGGGTCAGCATATCGCCCACCCACGCCATCTCTCTGGACGGGGAGGAAATGCCGAAGAAGCCCTTGATTTTACTAAGCAGGTTCGAGCAGAAGCCGCTGACCTTGTTCCACAGCCAGCTTGCCGCATTCCCGATGCCGTTCCAGATGCCCTTGATGAGGTTCAGGCCGATATTTGCCATCTGGGACACACCGCTTGCAAAGCCCTTCACGATGGCGGAGATGATCTGCGGCACCGCCTTTACGATCTCCACAATGATTTTCGGAAGGTTGGTGATCAGGGCCACAAAAAGCTGTACGCCGGCCAGGATGATCTTATCGATATTCCCGACAAGGGCGTTTATGATGCTTGTAATGATCTGCGGGATTGCTCCCACAATGGTGGTAATGATGGTGGGCAGGTTCTGGATCAGGGAAATCAGCAGGTTTACCCCGGCTTCTATGATCTGCGGGATGCTGCCAAGGATCGCCGTCACCAGCCCGTCAATGATCTGCGGGATTGCCGCCACAATGGCCGTGATGATCTCCGGCAGTGCGGAAATCAGGGAGGTCAGAAGCTGTATCCCGGCGTCAATGATCTGGGGGATCGCCCCAACGATAAACTCCACAAGCGCCGTGATGATGGCGGGCAGGGCCGCAATCAGAACAGGGATAGCGTCTAAAAGCCCCTGTGCCAGTCCCAGAATCAGCTGCAGGGCAGCGTCCAGGATCATGGGCAAGTTTTCAATCAGTGTCTGTACAATCTGTGTCACCACGAGGACGATCTGCGGAATCAGGGTAGGGGCAGCCTCCGCAATTCCCTGTGCAAGAGTGACAATGATCTGCGCCGCACCCTCCACCACAGCAGGAAGGCTCTGGATGATGCCAGACAGAAGTGAAGTCAGCATCTGCATCCCGGTATCCACAAACTGCGGCAGCATGGAGACTGCCGTATTCACAAGCCCCGTAATGGCTCCCGCAAAGGCTTCATCTGCTCCGTCCACGCCGTTTATCATATCGGTAAAGGCTGAGATGACCTCGGAGATGGCGGGAAGGAACTCCGCCCGCAGGCTGTTCTTCACATTAGAAATGGTCTCCCCAAGCCCCGCAAGGGTCTCATCCAGCTGCGCCTGTCCTTCCCTGGATGCCACCAGCGCCTCATTGTTGCGGTAAAACGCGCCGCTTGCCTCGTCATACGCCCCGGAGAGGGTCTCCATGATGAGACGGTTCCGTTCGCTCTCATCCGAGCAGGCCGCCAGCTTCTCGTTGAATTCGTCCTCGCTGATACCTACCCAGTTTAAGGCGTCCGCCAGGGAGCCCGTGACCTGTCCCACCTTGGCAGTCTCGTTTGCCGACTCGATCATGCCCTCGATGGGAAGGGCGTCGCCGAATGTGCCGTAAACGCCTGCGGCAATGTTCGTCCACTTGGTGATGTCCTGCTCGTTTTGAGCAAGCTGTGCCAACAGCTGTGACACTTCCGTGGCCGTGTCCGTATCGCCAAGGATTTTGTAAAACTCGTTGTAAGATTTCTGCGCCGTCTCGCCGCTGTAGCCGGCCGCCTCAAAGGCGGTGGTCAGCTTGCCCTGGGCTACCCGGTATTCCTCCGTGGCTTCGTCCAGGTTCCAGATGGCGCTGCCAAGCTCCTTGATGCCGTTTAATGCCGCCTGGATGCCGGAGGCGATGAGGTTGCCCATCGCCACCGTGGCTACCGAGAGACCGGAACCTAATTTGTCAGCTCCTTCGGAGGCATCCTCCAGCGAATCGCCAAGATCCTCCGCCACATCCCCGGCATCCTTCATCCGCTCCCGGTTTTCCCGGAGTTCCCCGGAAAGCCGGGAGATGCGTCCTTCCAGTTCCTTTGCCTCGCCGGAGCCTTTGCCGTACTGCAGCACGGCGTTGGAATAGGCGCGCTTCATCCCTGCAAGCGCATCCTCCTGCCGGGCGATCTCCTGGGAGAGACGTTCCGTAGCGTCCGCCGCGTCTGTTTCCTCCTGGGAGAGGGCTTCAATGGCGCGCTCATTATCGGAAAGCTCCCGCTCCATGCTGTTTAAGGCGGCTTCCGCGTTATTCAGCTGGATCTGCCAGTTCTGCGTGCGGCGGTCGTTCTCCCCAAAGGAATCTGCGGCGTTCCGGAGGGCGGCCCGCAGGGTTTCCACCTTGTTTTTCTGTGCCTCGATTTCCTTATTTAGCACAGTGTTCCTTGCGGAAAGCGCCTGGATGGATTTATCGTTGGCATCAAACTGGGAGGAAACCAGCTTCATCTCGGAACCCAGCACCTTGAAGGACTGGTTGATCTCGGACAAGGCCTTTTTAAATTCCTTCTCGCCCTCAATGCCGATCTTCAGACCGAAATTATCCGCCACGGACCGCACCTCCTTCCTTCGTCCTCATGGACTTCATATCCCTCGTTTCCGTGTAAACACGAAAACTCGCTCATTCCGTCATTCGTCCTCTCCCCAAAAAGCCATATGGCTTTCCGGGGACCCCGTTAGATTCCGTAGGGAATCACATCGTCAATGGTCAGCACCTGCTTCGGCTTTGCGATCCCCATAAACTGCTTATGGCATTCCCAGAGGTCCATAAGCAAGCCAAACGGCATGAGCCACACCTCATCCCGTGACAGATTCAGATGGGCCATGCCGTAATACAAAAGCCGGGTAAACAATTCTTCATCGCTTACCCGGCCGCCGTGTTTTTTCCCTCCGGCTCACTTTCCACGTTCCGCTTGGTACCCCGGTACATCGCCTCCATGATGGCATCCTTGTAATCCGTCAGTTCCATCGGGGAGGTGAGAAGCTCCACCTCATCGGCAGTCAGCTCCGGCTTTTTGTCCTCCGGGTGCTTCAGGTTATGGACGAGGATGGGCTGGTTGCAAAGGAGCGTAATAAGCCAGACGATTTCGTCCAGCGCCATTTCAAAATTCTCCGCTTTCATCAGCTTCTCGCCCAGGTTCTCCAAGCCGCCGTAGCGTCCGGCGATCTGCTTTGTGGCGCGTGTAGTCAGAAGCATCTCATATTCCACGCCGCCAATGGTGACCATCGCTGTTCTTTCATCCATGACTCAGACCTCCTTAACCTTCACCGTCCAGCGATGCCGCGGCAGCGGCCGCATAGGACGGTTCGTAGACTTCCTGGTACCAGTTGGTGATAGTGGATGCGGACACGCCGGCGTCCCCCTCGGTGACCTCGGCTTTCCAGGGGTGCTTGCCCTGGCCGTCCACCTTGTTGCGGCGCATGACCGTCCCCTCGATGGTGGGCGTGGAGAACTCGATGCTCTCGCCCTTGGTGGTCAGGTTGGTGGCAGGGATGCCGAACTTCACCTTGTACAGCCAGAAATAGCGGTACTTGCCGTTTGCTTTCTTTGCACGAAAACCAATGGCGACAGGTGCGCCGCCGTCCTCACTGGCGGAGATGATAACGCCGTTCTGGTCGATCACCGCCCCAGTCAGGTCAGACGCAGCGGCTGCGCCGATATCGTCCACGCCAAGGGTGAGGGTGCCGCTCTGGAACTCCTTCACGACCTCCGCCGCGCCATCGTCCGCATACAGCGTTGCCTCAGCAAGCTCCACGGAAAGCTCTGCGGTCATGGCTTTCGCAAGGGATGCCGGAGTGGCGTAGGTCTCGTTGCCATCCTCATCTTCCGTGATTTTTGAATAGAAAAGTTTATCAAGGCCAATGGTAGCCATATCTCATTCCTCCGTTTCATAGGTTTTCGCCACGTCAATGGCGTAGTGGTGGTAGCCGGTATCGTCCTCATGCCCGATATACCGTCTGTCCGTAATGGTAAAATCAGCGGCAAGCAGGGCTTTGGAAAGCTGCTTTTTCCGCTTCAGATAATTTCCCCTGGAGAACAGGGAGAGGCGGGCCTCCTGGGTCTCATATTCCGGTAGGTTATCGGCATGAAGCTCGTAGGTATCCGCAAGCGGCGTGACCACCACATATTCCTCCGGCGGTTCATCGGAGAACACGCCTGTCTCCACAGGCAGACCGACCGCCTCTATCACAGTTTTCAGTTCCGAAAGTAAACTCAAATGTTCTCCACCTCCTCGTCCAGCTTTGCCTTCATGGCGCTGATACAGGCGTTTTTGGATGCCGATCGGGCGGGCTTCAGAAACGGCTTAGCAGGCTGGCCGCTTTTGCCGTATTCCAGGATGGTGGCGATCTTGGCGTTGCTGCTACCGTCCGAACGAGGCTCGGAAAAGCCCACCTTTAAGTCAAAATCCCCGTTCCTGTCCTGCAGTGCGGGAGAAGTGCCAAGGGAGCGTAAAAGCTCCCCGGTGCTTCTGGAGTCATACTTTGTCCCGCTGCCAATGACAGACTGCAGGTTGGAGCGCACCTTGTCCTCCACGACCTCTGCACCCGCCTCCAGCACTTTCGGGATGATCTCATCCGTCTTATCCGCCAGCCGGGATACCTTCATCAGAAAGTCCTCCGGCATTTTCCATGTTGCTTTAGCCACCCGCTTTCACCTCCGTCCCCAGTACCTCCAGATACATTCCTCTGCCTTTGACATCCTCTACAGAAGTGATCTCAAAGGTATGCCCGTTGCAGAGGATTCGCATATCCGTTGTTATTTCCACACCTGGGATTACACGGAATCGGAACAGATCGGTGGCCGTAGAGAAGGACGCCATGTTCGCCCATTTCTCACTGCCATGACGGCCTTCCCGGTATGCCAGAACCTCTGCCACGGTCACATCTGTTTCCGTCTTGAAGCCGTCCTCATCCTGTGTAAACTGTTTCTCTACGATGGAAAGGAAGGTGTTCATCTTGCCAAAGCTCATACTCACACCTTCCAATCCCGGTCAAGCCGTAAGAGAAGATTCACTGTATTCCACACCTGCTGTGCCGCATTGGTGTTGTCTGCGAAGAAGCCGCCTGTGGAGCCATCCCTGGACTCATAGAAATGCGATGCCAGCATGATCACCGCCTGTTCGGTAGTGGCCGGCATCGCATTTTCCGTGTAGTAGCCTTCCGGGATATGCTGGTAGCTCTCCGCATAGGAAACAGCGGCGGTGATGTAGCCCTTCAGAAGCTCATCATCCGCCGAATGCTCCAGAATGAGATTGGCTTTGACCTTAGAAAGAAGTGCTTCCATCACCGCCGCCTCCCTTCATCATTAGCCCGCAGACTTCTGCGCCAGCACCTTGATGGCCTCCGGTAGGATCAGCTTGCCGTCCACACGCTGGGAGGCAAGGAAGCCAACCTGTCCGGTAGCGGCATACAGTTCGTTGAGACGCTTGAAGGAGCGCCCCTGGCGGTCTGCGATCCAGTAATAGGAAAAATCACCGAAGGCGATGGTCTTGGCGTCTGCAGCAATGGTAGGCATATACGCCGAGGTGTGTACCGGCTTGCCAAGCAGCAGGTCAGGAGCGCCTGCGGTCAGGGAAGGCTGCCAGAGGTACTGACCCTGGTTATCCTTCAGCTTGCGGATGGCCTTGATGGTGGAATCGTTCAGCACCCACACAGCATTTCTGCGGTAAGGGGCTTTCAGGGAGTAGAACAGGTCGATCAGCTCATCGGCAGTGATCGCCGTAGCGGACGCGGCGGTAATGCCGGTCTCAGCACCACCCGTAGCGGCAAGAATGCCCAGGGGTTTTCCAGTACCGTCTCCAGTGAAGAAGGACTCCTCCTCCTTGGCGCCGATACGGCGGGCAAACTCACGGGAGATGTAACTCTCCAGGTCAAAGACGCTGTCGTTGAGCAGTTCCTCGGAAACCTTGATCATGGTGCCCAGCTTGTAAGCGCCGATGGATACCTGACCGAAGGAATCATCGCTCTCGGTGTAGGCGCCTTCCTCATCGATCCAGGATGCGGTGCCCTTGGTGGCTACCACGGGGATCTTGCGGTCGCCGCTGGAGGTCTGGATGATTTTTGCCAGCTGACGGAAGATGTTCTCTTCCTCCAGAGCTTCAACCAGAGTACGCTCATACTCGTCAGGAACCAGATATCCGCCCTCGGAATCGGTGCCGATCTGCAAAGCGTTCATCACGGTGGGCATAGGAGTCTTGGAGCGCATCATGTTCCAGAAGTTCTGGCGGTACTCATCGGTAGCACGGCCGGTCTTGGCAGTCTCCTTGCCGTTCATGGGCTTGCCGGTGAGGGGCTTGTTTACCGGGCGGTTCAGCTCCGCATCCAGTGCCTCCTGACGTTCCAGACGGGCAATCTCCTTGCCCAGGTCGGTGATTTCCTGCTCCATGCGGGAGTAGGTGGCATCGTCCTCAGCAGACAGCATACCTTTTTCGTTTCTGTGGGAATCCAGGAATGCCTTGGTGGCCTCCCAGGCCTTGGCGCGCTTTTCGCGCAGTTCAAGAATAGTCATAGTCGTTATCCTCCTTAAAATTTCATCAAATTAAGCCGCTCATAGAGACTGTCTACGGAGCGGCCCTGGGGTTTGGGGTCTTCGGTTTTCTTAGGGTTGGTCTTACATTTCGCTGCGATCTTATCCATAAGGGAATTAACCACAGCAGCCTTGGAATACAGCATGGACACCGCAGGCGGCTCCATATCCTCCGGCACTTCGGAGCGTTTCAGGACTTCATCAGCAAAGCCAAGCTCCACCGCCTTGTTTGCGTCCATCCAGGTCTCTGCGTCCATAAGGTGGGAGAGCCTTGTGCGGGAGAGACCGGTCTTGATCTCATATGCATTGATGATGGAATCCTTGACGCTTGAGAGCATCTCGATGGCTTTCTGCATTTCAGCGGTATCACCCATCGCCACGGTCATGGGGTTATGGATCATCATCATAGAGACAGGGCTGACCAGCACCTTTGTGCCTGCCATCGCAATGACCGATGCGGCACTGGCCGCAATGCCATCGATTTTGACCGTGACATTGCCCTTGTAATCCATCAGCATATTGTAGATTTGTGCCGCTGCCACGCAGTCGCCGCCGGGGCTGTTGATCCAGACGGTGATGTCGCCGGAGCCGGCCATCAGTTCTTCTTTGAAAAGCTGGGGCGTGATATCATCGTCAAACCAGCTTTCCTCGGCGATGGTGCCGTTCAGGAACAGCGTTCTCTCCACTGTTTCCGTCTGATTCTCCTGATTCGTCACCGTCCTGTTCTTCCACTTCCAGAACTTCTTCATCGGGGTTTTCCTCCTTTCCGTCATCGTTCGGTTGTGTATCTGCAAAAGCTCCGGCGTTGCCAAGCGGGAGCATATTGCCGTTGATAAGGTAAAGATCGCCGCCATCCTCGGCAGGGATGCGGTCCATGTTTTCCAGTTCACGGATGTCGTTGGCGCTCATCCAGCCATTCTGCCTTGCCGTAGCATAGCCGTTCATGCGGCTGGCATAATCCCCTCGGAGCAGACCTTCCACATTGAACTTGATAAAATACTGTTTCTTTTCCTCTGCGGAAAAGAGCGTCCGCTGGATGGACTGCTCCCAGCGCACCAGCCAGGGCTCCAGCGTGTATTTCACGAACTCCAGCGACTGCTGCTCAATATTGGAGAAGCTGGACTTTTCCAGGTCGCCAACCATATGGGGCGGTACTCGGAAAATACGGGCGATCTCGTTGATCTGGAACTTTCTCGTTTCCAAAAACTGCGCCTGTTCCGGGGAGATGCCAATGGGCGTATATTTCATACCTTCCTCTAAGACAGCGATCTTGTTGGCGTTGCCGCTGCCGCCGAAGGTGGACTGCCAGCTTTCCCGGACACGCTGTGGGTCTTTGATGGTTCCCGGATGCTCCAGCACCCCACCAGGAGCAGCACCGTTGGCAAAGAATTTTGCCCCATATTCTTCACAGGCAATGGCCATGCCGATGGCGTTTTTCGCCATAGCGATAGGAGAATAGCCCACCAGCCCATCAAATCCAAGCCCTGGGATATGCAGCACGTCCGAGGGCTTCAGCCGCACGACTGTGCCCTTGACTGTGGGCGCATCGTCCGTGCTGAACGTGTATTCGTAGTAGAGTTTGCCGTCCCTGTCACGGTCCACCGTCATCCTGTCCGGCATCAGCGGATAAAGGGCAATGACCTCACCTTTACCGTTGCGGATGATCTGGGCGTAGGCATTACCCCACAGCAATAGGTGGGTCATGAGCGTTTCCCGGAACACGAAAGAACTCATCTCCGGGTTCGGCTCATCGTGGAGAAGCAGATACAGCGGGTGGTCGATGGCCTTTTCCTTGCCGCCATCCTCTTTGTAGCGGTAGAGGTGGAGCGGCAGTCCCGCAACAGCCTCCGCCAGGATACGGACGCAGGAATACACCGCCGTCATCTGCATGGCGGAGCGTTCATTGACACGCTTGCCCGCCGAGCTATTGCCAAAGAAAAAGCTGTAGGCGCTGCCCGTGGTGCGATTCTGGGGCTTATCCCGGGAACGGAAAAGCCCTGAAAAGATACCCATATGTGATCACCGTCCTTCCTCAAATAAACAAAAGGCCCCGGCTGTCATAAACCGAAGCTCCCGTATCATTGCCACAGCGGATCGCACGATCAAGCCCCATAATGGTGGCGATGGCTCCGTCGATCTTCTCTGTGGATTTTTCCTTGTCCGCCTTGATGTTGCCTGCCGGGTCGGTGCGGATGTAGATGTTGTCCATCATCCACCGCAGCACCGGGTGTCCGCCGTGGGCGATCTTTTCCTCCAGCACCAGCTTCATCAGTTCTTTGGTAGGAGGACTCATATCCTTAAAGCCCTGCCCGAAGGGGACTACCGTGAAGCCCATGCCCTCAAGGTTCTGCACCATCTGCACAGCGCCCCAGCGGTCAAAGGCAATCTCTCTAATATTGAACCGTTCACCCAGCTGCTCAATGAATTTTTCAATGTAGCCGTAGTGGACCACATTTCCCTCGGTGGTCATCAGCACGCCCTGGCGTTCCCACAGGTCATAGGGAACGTGGTCACGGCGCACACGCAGATCCATCTGTTCCTCCGGTATCCAGAAGTATGGAAGGATCACATATTTGTCATCTTCATCCTCCGGCGGGAACACCAGCACAAAAGCCGTGATATCCGTAGTGGAGGATAAGTCCAGCCCACCGTAGCAGATGCGCCCCTCCAGATCGTCCTCGGAGACAGGGAATGCACAGGCGTCCCATTTCTCCATCGGCATCCAACGCACCGACTGCTTGACCCACTGGTTCAGCCTTAGCTGCCGGAAAGCGTTCTCCTCGCCGGGATTCTGCTGGGCGGATTCGCAGGCTGCCTGCACCTTGTCGATGCCCACGGTGATGCCAAGAGATGGATTGGCTTTCTTCCAGACCTCCGGGTCTGTCCAGTCCTCATCCTCGGCAGCGCCGTAAATGACGGAGTAGAAGGTGGGATCGACTTTCCTGCCTTCCGCAATGTCGATGGCCTTCTGATGCACCTCATAGCAGATGGAGTTGGTGTCGTTCCCGGCAGTAGTGATCAGGAAATACAGCGGCTGCATCCTGGCATCCCCGGAGCCTTGGAGCATGACGTCAAAGAGCTTTCGGTTGGGCTGGGTATGCAGCTCATCGAAAATGACGCCGTGGGTGTTGAAGCCGTGCTTGTTCGCCACGTCTGCCGACAGCACCTGGTAGGAGGAGTTGGTAGGCAGATAGGTGATCTTCTTCTGGGATTCCAGGATCTTTACCCGCTTGGAAAGTGCCGGGCAAAACCGCACCATATCCACCGCCACATCAAACACGATCTTTGCCTGATTACGGTCTGCGGCGCAGCCATACACCTCGGCACGTTCCTCGCCATCCCCGCACAGGAGCAGGAGCGCCACAGCGGCGGCAAGCTCGGATTTGCCCTGTTTCTTCGGTATCTCGATGTATGCCGTATTGAACTGCCGATAGCCGTTGGGCTTTAACACACCGAACAGGTCGCGGATGATCTGCTCCTGCCAGTCGATCAGTTCAAAGGGCTTACCGGCCCAGGTGCCCTTGGTATGGCAAAGGGACTCGATGAACATCACCGCATAGTCGGCGGAGTCCTTATCGTAGTGCGAGGTCTTCGCCATGAATCTGGTAGGCGTGTATTTCTTCAGTTTTCGCAAGGTCTCACCTCCAAAATGGCATAAAAAAGAGCCGCATCACTGCGACTTCCAAAATGGTTCTGTACGAGAGAAAGAGCCGTGCGGCTCGTTCTCAGGGTTGTTATCTACTTGGCGTTGTTAAAAATTCTCGCTGATTGCGTTATATTCGCGGGTCAGCCGCGCGACCTCCTGCGCGATGCAGGTGCGGCGGAATGCGTTCTTGCAAGCCTTTCCCTCGGCCGTCAGCTTATCGATCTCAGCCTTGCGCCGGGTCAGAATCTCGATCTCGTTGCCTGCAAGGGCGTCCTTCAAATCCTTCTCAAATCGTGTCATGGTGGTTTCCTCCGTTTTGCTTTGTTTTCCCTTTCGGTGTGTACATATTCGCTCTAAAAGCACAGAATAGCAAGTGAATTCCGAGCATAATCTGCACAAAGATCAGTGGAGGAAACTGTGTACATTACTCCTGCATATGCCGGTGGATCGTCTCAATGATCTGCTCCTGCTCGGACGGCTCCACGCCGATGGACTGGAGCGCCTGCCTGGTGCCGCAGTCCGGGCAGATGAGGGTCTTGTTGTCCTCCCTGGAAAGTGCCGGAGCGCCGTGATAAGTCCTGCCGCAAAGCGGGCAGACCGCCGTCCTTATGATGTTATCCTTCATAGCCGCATACCTCCCTGCATTTATCGTAGGCGTCGATTAGAATGTTCTTGTCGAAGTAAAAGGTATCGTACCCCTCCAGGCAGGTCCTCATGTAAAAGTTGGAGGGGATTCCAATGGGCCTGTTCTCGTGCATGATGTAGGCAAAGGCCGTCACCGTTCTGCGCTTACCTGTACGGATGCCCTTGTATTGGAGTTTGATGTCTTTCTTGTAGTAGAAATTGGGAAATCCCTCATAGCGGTCGAGGGCGGCTTCATCCGCAGCCGTCACCTCCCAGATCACCACGGGGACCGTGCCGCCAGTACATTCCTCAATCGTGAGGTAAGAGCCGGTCTTGCTTCCTTTGAACAGCAGTTCCCAACCTTTGAGATTTGCCGTGCCGAGGATCGTAGCGTGAGGGCAGCGCATCCGCATCTGCGGGACATTGAGGTTGCTGCCGTAGGCGATGTAGTATCTTTTCTCTTTCATGGTATCCATCCTTTCCGAAGGGGTTACCCTTCTACCACCTTAAGACCGCCGAAGCGGTCGGAGGTAAGGTGGCAGGAGGCTAACTCCTGCGTGTCCTTCAAGCGGCTGCTCTGCCGTGCCGGAAGGCTGTATCTCCTGAAAGGTTGCGGGTCAGGAAATCTCTGGCCGTTGCGAACTCCTCGCCGATGAAGCCCAGGCGGAGGAGCCAGGTTCTCATGGCGTATTTTGGGTTCTCGTTCTGCTGAGGCTTGGGGCTTGCCGTCCGCACGTCCTTCGCCATCTGGCTGAGTGCGAGACAAAGTTGGATGTAGCTTTTCAGCTGTCCTGCGTGAATGCCACCCCTGCGTTCCGCTGTCGGCTCATCGAACTGGAAGAGCCGGAACTCGATGGTGCCCTTCGTAAAGGTCGCATGGTAGTTGAGCATATGGTAGCGGCTGTCGTTATAGTGCTGCGTCCTGCCGTAGCTTGCTCCCTGCGAGGTGTACCAGATGTCCGCAAGCTGGCTCATGGTCTTTGGCTTTTTGCGGTTGACCGCCTGCAGGAAATTCGGGTCCACCGTGCGGCAGTACCTGTCCACGCGGTAGCGGTCGAGCTTCAAAGCCTCGGCAATCAGGCTCTCATGGCTTGCCATGATGTTGGCGAGGTTGCGGAGCGTCTGCGGCGTATGACCGTTCGCTCCGATGTGGATGTGGACTCCGCATCCCCGGCTGGCATCGCTTTTTGCGCCTGCGTGTCTGAGCTGTCTGCAAAGCTCCTGCAGGGTTTCGATGTCCTGATAGGTCAGAATCGGAGTGACCAGTTCGCATTTCTGCTCGTCCGGCCCTGCGATGGAAACGTCCTTCTGGAATTTCCACTCTCTGCCCTGTGCGTCCCAAGCCGACCAGGTGCTGTATCCGTTGCGGCCTGCGGTATTCTCAAATCTGCCTGTACCGAAGAAGTCGGCGGCAACCTTGGCTGCCTTCTGGCGGGTGATGTTGTTCATCTCAACCTCGACCCCGATGGTCTGGTTTTTCATCTCTGCGATCTGCCTTGCTGTTTTCTCGTTCATGGTGAATCCTCCGTTTTCGTTTGGTGTGTTTTCCCTTTCGGTGTACACATATTCGCTCTAAAAGAGGATAATAGCAAGGCCATTTCCGATAATATACTACACAAAGATGACCGCAAGATATTGTGTAGTTTACACCTGTTTACCACCATCAGATGTGTTCTTGACCTTTCGGCACAGATCCTCTCCAAGCACCGCGGAAAGGCCGCTGCCGTTGTCCCAGGCGACCATGATGGAGCCGATATCATCCACGCCCATCACAGTGCCCTGTGTGCCGATTGGTGGTGCCTGGGGATCGTCCATCCGCACCAGTTCTACACGGGTGCCTGCAGGATACTCTCTGCGGATGCGCTCTACAATTTCCTTACTCGGAAACCGCATGGTCAGCACCTCCATTCTTGAATGCTGAGGAACCGGAGAGGTTCTTCAGCAGGATCTTGCGTTCGACTATGTATTCGCTGCCGATGAAGCCCAAGCGCAGGAGAAAGCAGCGGAAGGCGTACTTCTCATTATCCACCGCTTTCTCCGTGACCGTCACGCGCTTGGCGTTTTTGCTCATCTCGCAGAGCGCGGAAATGAAATGGGTGTAGGCTTTGACCGCATCGGCGTCAGGCATCTCTCTAAACCAGGGGAATGCCACCCGGTCTTCCTGGATCTCGATTGGCAGAGCGTCCACACCGAGCGCCTTTTTGATAAGGCTGCCCTTGGCATCCAGCAGCTTGGTGAGGTTGCCAACCGCCACCTTGTCCAGCGGGATCTCCACCGTCAGCCCCACGTTTGCCTCCTGTGGCTCGGTTTCGCTTTCTTCGGATAATTCCTCGGAGAGCCGTTCCTCGCCGTCCTGCGCCTTGCATTCAAAGCCTGCGGCGGCGATGGCTTCAAGTACCTGCTCGATCTCCTCGCTGTCGGCGCGGTCGTCAAACAGGAGCGTCCCGTCCTTGGTGACCGTGAAGTAGTCGATCTCATAATTGCAGGTGGGCATGAATTTGTATTCCGCCCTGGCACCTGTGGCATCCGAAATGACCTTGACCAGTTCCTTGCGCTTTGCGCCTGTCACATTGTATCTGATTTCCATGTGCGAAAACCTCCTTTGTTTTTGGTAGTCACATATTCGCTCTGAACCCCTGTAATAGCAAGCGATTTCCGCACATTTTGCTGTAGAATAGCTGCCGGATCATTCGCCGGATAACTGTGCATAGTACACGATGCCGGAAAACGTCAGCTTATTCTGTTCCATCCGTGACCTCCTCATAGCTGTATGTCCTGCCATCCCGGAGGACGCTCACGCTATCCGCAGAGCCGGCCTGCTCGATGTAGCGGTTTACGATGACATCACAGAACTTCTCATCCAGTTCGATGGTGCGGCAGATGCGGTCGGTCTGCTCACAGGCAATGAGGGTAGAACCGGAGCCGCCGAAGGGGTCCAGTACTACCGAGTTTGCCATACTGGAGTTGCCGATGGGATAAGCCAGCAGTGGGATCGGCTTCATGGTGGGATGCTCGCCGTTCTTCTTGGGCTTGTCGAACTCCCAGATGGTGGTTTCCTTCCTGCCCGTGTACCACTGGTGCCTGCCGTTTTTCTTCCAGCCGTACAGCACAGGCTCATGTTGCCACTGGTAGGGAGAGCGGCCGAGGACAAGGGACTGCTTCTTCCAGATACAGCAGCCGGATAAATAAAATCCCGCATCGGCAAACGCCCTGCGGAAGTTTAAGCCCTCGGTGTCGGCGTGGAACACATAAATAGATGCGTCCGCCGCCATGACCGACTCCATATTTTTGAATGCGGCAAGCAAAAACTCATAGAATTTCTCGCCTGCCATATTGTCGTTCTTGATTTTTCCCGCCGAGCCTTCATAGTTGACGTTGTACGGTGGGTCGGTGATCACCAGGTTTGCCTTAGTCCCGTCCATGAGGATTTCATAGACCTCCGGTTTGGTGGAGTCCCCGCATACCAGACGGTGTCTGCCAAGCGTCCATACATCGCCGCTTTTGGTGAAGGTAGGCTTTTGTAGCTCCGCATCCACATCGAAGTCATCCTCTTTGGCTTCCATGCCGTCATCGAACAGAGCCGCCAGTTCCTTTTCATCAAAGCCGGTGAGCAGAGGGTCAAAGTCCATGCCCTGCAAAGACTCGATCTCTACTCGCAGAAGCTCCTCATCCCATCCGGCGTCCATCGCCATGCGGTTGTCGGCAATGATGTATGCTTTCTTCTGCGCCTCGGTGAGGTGGTCGGCAAAGACGCACGGTACTTCCTTGATGCCTTCTTCTTTGGCAGCAAGAATACGTCCGTGTCCGGCAATCACGCCATAGTCACGGTCAATGATGACGGGGTTGATAAAGCCGAACTCCCGGAGGGAGGAGCGGAGCTTGGTGATCTGCTCTGGGCTGTGTGTCCTTGCGTTGTTCACATAGGGTACCAACTTGGCGATAGGTACCAGCTGCATTTCCGTTGTTGTTTTCATCGCACCAGCCCCCATTCCGCAAATTTCTCAAAGCCGCCAAGAGACTGGATGTATTTCCGAGCAATCTCCACGATCTCCGCATAGGGAATGCTGTCCACGGTATCGTCCCCGATGGCGCAGGCAAGCTCCACCGGCTTTCCCGTTTCCTGTGCCTTCAGCCAGGCGTAAATGTTGACCAACACATCCGCCTTGGAGAGGTCTTTCCCGTGCAGACCGCCGCCTGTGACGGAATCTGCCATATCGCTGCCCAGCTTGCGGTTGGTTGCACCTGTGTCCACGTCCGTGCCGCCTGTCCAGTCACCGAGGGGATTGATCTCGGCGTGAGGATACACTTCCTTGAGGTGGTGGCTCCTGGCGTTGCTCTGGCAGAGGATGAGCCTTGCGCCGTCCAGAATGTACTTCCCGTCATGTGGATAAGTGTGATACACACTTTTGGCGATCTCGCAGAGTGCTTTCTGCTCCTCGGTCACAGGCATTCCCTTGAAGATGCCGTTGTCGCCACAGCGGATTCCGTCCGCCTGGTTATTGGCGAGGTGTCCGTCCTGCGGAACTTCCACATAGTCGGTGTGCAGATTTCCTGCGATGCGGTGGACAATTGATTTTACTTCATCCTGTGGAATACTTACCGATGTTTCCGCAATGATATGGCAGACGCCGTGACCGATGAGAACCTCCACGGCGATCCTTGGATTTTCTTCTTTTCTGTACGCCGCATCCACCAGAGCACCGGCGATGCGGTCAGCCACCTTGTCCGGGTGGCACGGATTTACTTTTTCAAACATAGCTTTATCCTTTCCGCGCCCGCAGTAAGCGCTCCATCAAATCATCCTGGGGAGAAACCTCCCCGTAATCGGTGCTGCAGTTTTCCTTGACGATCTGAAAGATCTCGTTCCATAGCCGCACCGCCTGGTTCATGTAGTTGATGCCGATGTTGATAAACGGCGATGGGATCGGCTTCTGGGTAGTGGGGTGCTTGGAGAGGAAGCCCATTCGGTTTGTCATTTCCTCGCACTGAATCCAGCGGGCGCTGCACATGGCGTACCGCTCCAAAAGCTGTGGGGACACCTTTGCGGCACAGCCGATCTTCTTCAGCCACTCCCAGGTTTCTTTGTAGATTTCCTCCGCCTGGAGCGTACTTCCGTCACGCTGCTCGGCAGAGAGGAAATCATGGGGCTTTGGCATATCGACACCCTCGACTTCGGGAATGTCCAGAACTTCCAGTCTGCGTCCGCCCGGATTGCCGTTCTCGGCTTTTTCCTTGACGGCAGATTTTTTTCTTCCCGCACCGGGTCTCGCACCGCCGCGCCCGCCTGTGTTATTGGATTTTGTCGGCATTTTCTCACCTCTTTTCCGCAAAAATAGAGCGACTGCTATCGGCCGCCGTCAATTACCCTTTTGATTTCGCCTTTTTCGCGCACGAAGCCCCGGGCCGCTGCCCGCATACAGGACCCGCAGAGATTTTGACCGCCCTACCGGTCGCCAAGGTCGTGGTGGATCTTGGTATGGCAGGAGCGGCAAAGGCTCATCAGGTTGTCCCTGGCATGAGTGCCACCCTGAGAAATGGGAACGATGTGGTGGACCTCCTCCACAGGCGTCAGCCGTCCTTCCTTAAGACACATCTCACAGAGAGGATGCACCGCAGCGTAGTGGTCACGGATTCTCTTCCAGGCTCTTCCGTATTTCTTGTTTACGTCCGCACTGCGTTCGTATTTGTTGTACTGCCTGCGGGCAATGGCTTCATGCTCCTTGCAGTACTGACCGTCAGTGAGATTAGGACAGCCGGGGTAGGAACAGGGCCGCTTTGGTTTTCTTGGCATCGTCTCACCTCCTTGGGGCATAAGAAAAGCCCTGCAGGAGAGGGCGCTCCCACAAGGCCTTCGTGGATTTTACTTTGTCCATCATAATACTATCATAAGAGGCGACTCTCAATCTCTCTCATTTACTCTCATGATGGTGGCAACGCAGGAAAGGGCTGTATCGTGCATCCGATAAATGTGCTGGATACTGTAATGCATCTCCACCGCGATTTTCTCCCACGAGAGGAAGCACAGGTATCGCTTCTCCAGCAGGGTTTGCAGCTCGACATCCGAAACGGCCTGTATCGTGGCCATGATTTCTTTCTTCAGTTCCACCAGATCTTCAACGTCATGTTTCAGACTTTCCTCAACCTCGATAATCTTCAAAACAGCCCGTTCAACTTTGGAGCTGCCGCGATTCGGGTTTCTGGGCATGTCGCTATAAACAGCGGTACAGGATGTTGCCAGTTCGTTTAAAGACTCGATCTGCTGGAGCTTGGATTTAATCCGCATATCCAGAGTCCGAGCTTGTGTCAGATATTCTTTAGCGGTCATTTTGCTTCTCCTTCTGTAATGATTGGATCAGAAATTCCGGATCGACTTTTGACAGGACACCGAACCAGCCGGAGCGGAAAAAACGCTCAATTTCCTTCAGTTCCCGCTCGTCGTCGCTTAGCCGGTAATCCTTGACCGCTTGTAGAATGATGGCATTTGCCAGTTCTTCGTATAGGTTCAAAGTCGCACCTCCGAATTTGGAATCACTCGGATTGGCGAAGATTGTCGTGTTTTGTCTTTAAATTTTCAGATTTGCCTTAACCGCAGCGATAAGTGCCGACTGCGTTTTATCCTTGGCCTTCAGAGCCCGGAGTATTTGCTCGTCAATGGTGCCGTCCGTTACGATGTGTTGGACAATCACGGTTTCCTCTGTCTGCCCTTGCCGCCAGAGCCTTGCTATTGTCTGGGAATAGAGCTCCAAGGACCATGTGAGGCCGAACCAGACGATTGTGTTGCCACCGGCCTGGAGATTCAGTCCATGTCCGGCAGAAGCCGGATGAATCAGAGCTACCGAGATTTCGCCGTTGTTCCATCTGCGGATACTGTCAGCCTTGTCGAGCTTGGAAAACGGAATATGCCGCTCGTGCAGGCGCTCCATGATTCGCTCCAGATCGTGTTGATACCAATAGGCCACCAGAAGGGGCTTGCCATTGGCTGATTCGATAATGTCCTCCAGAGCGTCCAGCTTCTGCTCGTGAATCGAGACCGCATTTCCGGCATCGTCATAAATGGCACCGTTGGCCATCTGAGAGAGCTTGCCGGAGAGGACTGCAGCATTGGCGGCAGATATTTCGCCTTCGGGCAGGTCCAGAATGAACTGCTTTTTCATCTCGTCGTAGGCATCCTGCTCGTCTGGGCTGAGATAGACCTTGTATTCGCTGGATATGAGTTTCGGCATTTTTAGGTGGTCTGTGGATTTCATCGAAATGGTGATATCCGAGATCTGTCGATAGATGGCTTGCTCAGCACCGAGCTTCGGACGATAGCTGTAGACGATTTGACCGTTCGTCGCGTCTGGCACAAAATACTCCTGTCGATAATAGGTGATAAATAGGCCGAGGCGTTTACCCATATCGATGACCTTGAACTCAGCCCATAGATCCATGAGTCCGTTGCTGGCCGGAGTGCCGGTGAGCCCAACGACTCGCTTGATTCTGGGCCGCACCTGCATCAGAGCCTTGAACCGTTTTGACTGGTGATTTTTGAAGGAAGAAAGCTCGTCTACCACGACCATGTCGAAATCAAACGGGAGCTTGCTTTTCTCGATAAGCCACTGGACGTTCTCACGGTTAATAATGTAGATGTCCGCCTTCCTCGTCAGAGCTGCTTTTCGTTCCGCCTCGCTTCCTACCACTACCGAATAGGTCAGTTGATGGAACTGATCCCATTTTTGAAGTTCTGCGCTCCAAGTATCACGCGCCACACGTAGCGGAGCGATGACCAGAACCTTATGCACCTCGAAACTGTCAAACAGCAGGTCTGCAATAGCGGCCAGGGTGATGCTCGTCTTGCCCAGGCCCATGTCCAGCAGCACGGCAGCGAAGGGATGCTCTTCGATATAGTTAATGGCGTACCTCTGGTACTCATGCGGTTCGTATTTCATCAAGTATCCCTCCAATCTGCTCAAGGTCATCAAGGATATATACCTTGAAGCCCAGCCGCCGCAGCAATCCATGTCTGGCTACCTGCAAAGGCCTCGGTTCCTTGCCGGGTGCCTTGACCTCCACAAATCCTATCTTGCCTCCGGGCAGCAGTACCAGTCGATCCGGCATCCCGTTAAATCCGGGGCTCACCAGTTTTGGTGCAATGCCGCCACTGCTTTTCACAGCCTTGACTAAGTGTTGTTCAACGATTTTCTCTCGCATAGTGTTCCTCCATCAGGGATTAGAGTGGGTGGAGTGCAGGTCGTGAACCTCATATCGCTAACTTTTCTTATAGGCTATTTTTTAGGGCTATAAGAAAAGTTCCAGAAAAGACCTTCACGACCTGCACTTTTGCTGTTACTCCATGAAATCAGACTTGAGCTGCAAGCCAGAAATCATGATTCCGGCACTGGTTTTGCGCCGCACGAAACCAGCCGCTTCCAAGGCTGCGTAAAAATCGGTCGTACTGCGAATGTAGTCGCCCACCTGCATACAATAACTGCGGTATGCGGTGTAGAACTCGCCGGATTTGGTTTTTCCGTCTGGATCTATCACGCAACATTCGTCAAAGAACTGAGAAAGCCAGTCGTTGTTCTCTCTGTATTTTCTGGTAGCTTCTTCGACCACCGCTGGTTTGACAATGTGATAGTCCCGCTCGATCACACGCTTGGCACCAGCCATGATCCATTTGAGAATTGCGCCACCGGCTTTCGCATAGAGATAATCAGCATAGTTCTTGATATCCGACGAGCCTTCGATCCTCGCATTGAATGGGATCACGATCAGCCTGCGCCACGTTCCGGCATCGAGCGCACCGACCTTCGGCAGGTGGTTCGTGTAAAGTACGAGAGTGTGGCTCGGCACGAAGCTGAACGGGTCCTTGTACTTTTTCTCTGCATAAATCTCGTCTGTAGAACTAAGCTGCTTGACGTTGGCGGTGGAAAGGCGCATACCTTCCTCCAGCTCGGCTGCAATGATGAGTCGCTTGCCCTTTGCCTCAGCCAGCTCTGGTTTGACATTACGCTTGCAGCCGACAGTCAGCGTGTCGGCGGACAGATTGCCACTATAGGTACCCAGCACACGGGCCAGCGTATTCCAAAAGGTGGACTTACCGTTGCGGCCTTCACCGTAAGCGATGATTAAGGCCTCAACGCAAACCTTCCCGATAGCGGATAGACCGGCAACCTCCTGAACATAACTGATGAGCTCGTTGTCACCACAGAAGAAGGTTATCAGCGCATCCTGCCAGATTTCAGTGCCTTTGTCAGCCGGGTCCACGCTTGTCTGCTTCGTGATGTAATCCGCAGGTGTGTGTTCGTGAGCTGAGGCTATACCGATGCGAAGGTCATAGGTTGCTGACGGAGTATTGAGCAGAAATTCATCCGCATCCAGCTGCCGCTGATCAATCTCGACCATCGGGCGCGTTTCCTTTAAGGCAGCAGAGATGTATTTTGAGTCCCTGCGCTTGATAGCAAAATTGCGGTAGGTCGTGGCATTCTCATATTTCTGGAAGGAACGAGCCTGTTCCGAACTGAAAGCCATCGCCGCCTTCTTGGGACCCATTGAGGCCAGCAGTTCCCATGCGCCATTTTTCATCATCTCGTCAACGGCCTTCTTAATCTCGGTTTCCGCCTCTTCAAGCTGGCGGGTCGTGAGTTCCTGCGCCACAGCCTGTGCCTTGGGCTTGGATTCCTCCCAGAATCGACCGTTGTAAACAAGGAAGTCCGTCGAGGGCGAATAACGGAGCTTGCCTTCATATTCTCGTGCCAGCATCGTGGCTTGCCCGACATCGGAGTAGTCGGTGGGCTTGAGCTGCAGGTTCTGATTGTACTGCTCCGGAGGGATGTAACCCTCCTGCGCGGAGATTTTTTCATAGAATCGCTGTGCGCTGCGCCAGATACTGTCGAGTTCTGACTGCTCCAACGGCGGCTGGCAGCAAGCAGCCACTTCCGCAAAATGCTTATGCGCCTCATCTGTATTGCCGAAGCGCTTCAGGATGCGTCCGGCATAATGGGACATTGTGGCGTTGCGGCTGCCTTCTGGAATGATGATGTCGCCGTAGCTGCCGGAGTCCATATTGGCGTCAAAATCATCGTCAGCAAGGAATGTGGTCAGCGTCATCGGCCCGTCGAAGATCTCAACCTCCGGCTTCTTTGTGCCGAAGAAAAAACGAGCGGCGTCGAGTGCCTTGGTGTCGAAGTACGGAAAGATATGGTTGGCCAGCTTTTTCATCTCGCTGTACTGGCCGGGATCGGTGATTCGGTCGATGGCAAAGAAGACATGGAATTTTGGCCTTGGAGCTTTGCCGCCTTTTTTCTTCATATGGTTGCGGCTATAGTGAACCGCAAAGGCCACACCAGGGAATGCGTTAGCAACATCGGAAGGATAGACCCACTCTTCCGGATCGTCGCTGTGGTCATTGTCGCAGTCAACCGGCAAGCAATCAGAGCCGATAAAGTTCTCGTTGCTACGGTAATTGCCCTGATACTCTGCACAGACATAATCGTGTGTTACCGCCTGAAGCAGAGCGTCCTTACCGGTGATCTCGACCTTGTGTGAGTAGGTACAGTTTCCGGGGATCTCCAGACAGTCGGCATAGAAAAGAGTGAATTTCATTGTGTTACCTCCTCGCAGGTTTCGCTGAAGTAGCGGATTCGGTATCCCTTCCAGGTTGCTCTCTTAATCTCGGCCTCCATGCCCTCGGAGATCCGGTCACCGAAGACCCATATTTCGGCACATTTGCTCAGGATGGCGTTCCCGAAGAACAGCCCCAGCTCACGTTCCTTTGGATTGCTGTCGTTAAGGAATTGCGGAAAAAGCAGGTGCGGTGCGATGGGAATGTATCCGACCTCCACCGCAAAACGGCAGTAGCGTCTGGCGGCAGCGGTGTTGTTCTCGACATCTCCGGCATACGGGCTACAAATGTACACGATAGACCTGAATGCCCGGAGAGCTTTTTCTTCTTTTTCAATAGCACATAAGGCTCCGAATGCCGTGGGATCGGCATAGCCTTCTGCGTTTTTGTATTCGGCCATGATAGGCACCTCCAATCAAAAATTCTCACTACCCACTGGAGGGTTTAGCTGTATTTGAACGAATCAGAATCAGTCTTTTTTATAAAACATGGTCTCATAGCCATCAGCACGGAGTTTGAGCCCGTTTGCCCACGTAGGGGTCCGTCCCATCTGCTCACAGATAGATTTCAGGTTCACACCGAGGCTTGCTTCAATGACCAGCTCGTCGTGGATATGCATGGTGATAAAGCAGTGCGATAGAGTCCGCATGGCATAGCAGAGAATGTCGCGGGAGGTGGCTTGGACGATGTTCTCCACGAGCTTCGGTCCGTAGGTATCCAGTCGCTCCCATTTCTTAGTGCCTCCGATGCCTTCGTAGGTGATGCACTCGCCACCGAACTGGTTTGTGCCGAGCTTGGGCTTTACATAGGAGAGCCGTCTGCCGGATGGGAGTGTAATGAATAACATCCCGCTCTTGTAGGAGAACTTAATACCACAGATTTCGCTGTCCATGTGGTACTTCACAGCATTCATAGCAGCACGGTCGATGTCCCACCAAAACTTCACGATGTTCTGGTTCGAATTGCGCCAAGCCGTGACCAGAGGCTGAAGCTCGCCTTCCGACAACCCCATCTCCAAGGCTCCCATTGCTTTGAGGGCTCCAACCGAGCCACCATAGCCGAGGGCAAGTTCAGCGATTTTGCCTTTTTGCCGCAAATGACCATTCACGCCATGTTTCTCAACAGGGACTTTGAACATCTGCGATGCGGAGGCACAGTAGATGTCGCCGCCTTTCTCAAAGACCTCCTGACGCCATGTCTCACCGGCAAACCATGCCAGTACTCTGGCCTCAATAGCAGAGAAGTCAGAAACGATGAACTTATACCCTGGCCTCGGCACAAATGCCGTGCGGATCAGCTGGGAAAGAGTATCTGGGACATCTTCATAGAGAAGCTCCACGCCGTCAAAGTCGCCACAGCGGACAAGAGCACGGGCCTCTGCCAAATCCGGAAGATGATTCTGGGGCAGATTCTGCATTTGAATAATGCGTCCGGCCCAGCGACCGGTTCTGTTGGCACCGTAGAACTGAAACATTCCACGGGCACGTCCGTCGGCACACACTGCCTTTTCCATCGCCTGATACTTCTTAACAGATGACTTGGCCAGCTGCTGCCGGAGAAGGAGTACTTGTTGAAGCTCTGCTGGAGCGGTCTTGAGCATTTCGGCAACTTCCTTCTTACCGAGGGAGTCCACGTTCAGCCCGTTATCCGAAAGCCACTGCTTCATCTGCTGTACGGAATTGGGGTTGTCCAAAGCGGTCAGCTTTTTCATGGCAGCAGTGAGCTCTGCACGGGAGCGGGTATCCATATCGATGGCCTGACGAACCAGGTCCATGTCGAGAGCAACACCTCTATCGTTGATCTCCTGGTCGAGGTGGTACTGCTCCCAGACCACATCCGGCACAGGGAACTTGGCGAGTTTTTCCTGAATGGACATTTCGACCTCGACATCACGGGCATTGTACCGTTTGAATGAAGCCCACTTATCCGGAGCGTTTTCTGGCAGATTACGAGTCCGACCGCTGTTGGCCTTTGTCGGCGCACAGGGCTGGCAGAAATATTTGATGAGCTCTTTGCCTTCGGTCAGCTTTTGCTTTCCGAGACCCAGCACAGCACCGACACCTTCCAACGAAAGCGGCAAGCCCATGTATGCGGACCAGATCATGGTGCATTTCCATGATGCCGGATCGAGGTAGTTGCCTACGGTGTCTTCCGGGATGCTGTAGCAGGCGTTATCAAAACCGCCGTGGTCACGGAGCCAGCGGGAAAGGCATATTCTCTCGAACTGAGCGTTGAAGGCCCACTTCGTCACATTATCGTTTGTCAGTGCAGCAATGACCTCTTGAGGAATTGTTTCACCACAGGCAAGATCGACCACCTGTACGGGACCGCCGTCTGTGGAATAACCGAAGAGAAGAATGTCGAAATCTGTCGCCTCGGTGTATTTGTAGACACCACACTTAGCAAGGTCCACACTGCTGTAAGTTTCAATATCAATACTGAGGGTTTTCATATTCGCCGGTCCTTTCACATGCCCCAATAGGGCGGCAGATTGCTCTACCGCCCGGGGGCTTGATGTTTACTTGCTCAGCAAGTCCTCCATGCGCTTATCATGGTATTCCTTGTCACGTTCAGCTTGAGCCAGTTCACGCTTTTCGCGCTTGCGGTCGTAAATGAAGGACTGCACAGCGGTGATCAGAAAGACCACGCTGAAGCACAGCCAGATTACAAGAAGAGCGAAGAGAAGAATCGTCTGAATGGTTGTCATGGGGTTTACCTCCTTTGTCTTAACCGAGGAAATCCTCGTCGTCATCGGTGGAGAAGTCAGACGCTGCGCTGGACTTACCGCCGAGGGGTTCGCCGTCACGGATCTTCTGCAGGTTGTTCAGCCCACAGGCGATGCCTTTGTTGCCATTGGAGTTGAAGGCGTAGAAGTTGATGCTGGCACGACCGTACACACCGGAGTAAACCTCGGAGCGGGTAAGAATCGGATTGCAATCAGCGTCCACGATGCCAGGAGCCGTAGCGGAGTTCGCATTGACGAAGTAGCAGCCAGCATAAGCAGGGTCATCCGGGCGCTCGGTGTCGCCGTCACGAAGAGGTGTCTTGATAGCGGTCAGAGGCGGTACAGTACGACCGTTGCCCTTGAGCTTTGCCTGACCTTCCTCGTAGGCTGCCTGAATCGCGGCCTTGATTTTCTGGACGGTCACGGTGTCAGTCTTCGGAATGATGAGGCTGACGCTGAACTTCGGGGTGCCACCGTTGATGGACTTGGCTTCCCAGACATTGGCGTAGGACCAACGGGTGTCCTTGCCGGTGATAACCTTCATGGGGTTTGCGAGCTTGGTAGAATTTGACATATTAGTTGTCCTCCTTAAAATCATCGATAATGGTTGTCATTGCCGGTCTTTTATCGCTGTCCGGCACCAGCGTGGGTTTGCCTTGAGGCTTGGTGATTAAGCCACCAAGGATGTCGTTGAATTGTTTCTTTCCGAGAAGTGAGGTCATGGCAGTGATGCCGAGAATCTTGTGCTCGTAGGGGTCATACCCAGCAGCAGTCACGGCTGCGATGACAGCGTTCTCGTCTGTGTATTTGCGGTTGGAGCGACCTTCGACCAGTTTGTAGCCGGACCACTGTTTACCGCTGATAGCCGCTTGAAGCGCATAGTCCTTGATGTCGGAAACCCAGGCGATCAACTCATCAATGCGCCCGAGGATTTCTTCGACTTCTTCATCCGTGAGCAGCGGCGGCTGCCTGAATTCGAACCTGGCAAGCTCCATGTTGGCATTGGCCCTTTCTCGACAATCTGCCTTGGCCTTGCAGAATTGGCACCATTCGCCACAGTGGTATTCACCGTCTCCATTGAAGGCAAGCTTAGCGGTCGGGGCCAGAACCTGATCGGCCCATGCATAGAGATCAGCCTTTGGAATAGTGAAGGTGCTAACGTTGGAGCGGCGAGGCTGGTAGATGGTCATGCTGACGGCGTCAATGTCGTAGATGCAGTCGAACAGCTCCAGCGCACCGAGCGCATACAGCTTCATCTGCGGGTTGTCGTCCGCCTCGACAAGCACACCTCTGCCGTGTTTGTAGTCCACGATGTGCAACGTACCGTCTGCGATGATGACGCAGTCGCCGGTGCCGAAGCCCTCCTTGACGTACCTGGAATAGTTGAGCCGCTGTTCAATCAGGATCACGGGGTCGGGGCAGGCTTTCTTGGCTTCCTCGACCAGTTCCATCACGAAGGCTACATAGCCGTTGGCACATTCCTCCATTTCAGAGTTGTACCAAGACAGGTCTTCGGTCGGGTCTTTAGCTTCTATGCCGAGTGCTGTCCGGAGCTTGAACTCGCAGAGAGCATGAGCATCGGTGCCCTCGGCTGCAAAATCGCTGCCTTTGTCGTCATAGCCCTCGCAGAGCCTTGCCGAAGGTGGGCAGTTAAGCCACCTGTGTGAACTTGATGCGGATAGAAGTGCGTGATTAGCCATTGCCAAGTACCTCCGCTTCAGCTACCAGCGCTTTGTAGTTGACTGGGTCAACCTCGGAGAGCTTTTTGGCACCGTACTTCAGCAGAACGGCACGGATCTGAGCAGTGAAGCCATCACGGGACTTTTCAGCCAGAATCGCTCTGACATCTTCAAGTGAGAGAACCTTTTCCTGGACTGAAGCTTCTTCCGGGATGTCGCTGGAACCGCCGAAGGCCTCAGTCAGCCAGTTAGCGATACTGTTAATAGAAGATGCAATATCCCGTAATTCGCGGATGGTCGATTCCATTTCGCTCATTTTGCTCATCGTTTTTCCCTCCTTCCTGAGATTGACTTGTCTGGTCGAGCTGGATCAGCTTCCTTGCCAGACGCTTTGACACTACACTGATTGCCGTAAGCACACCGATAAGCTCTTCATCAGTCATGGCCTTGGTGGATCTGGACTCACTCATTGGCGGTTCCTCCTTTCTGAGGGCTTGTGTTTTGCTGTCCTCAGTACCCACTGGAGGGAAACCTGTGTTTTGAACGAAAGAATCGAAAAAAAATTGGCCGCCGCAGAAGTGCTTCCACGGTGGCCACTTGTGGGTATTAGATGAAGTCCTTCAGGGCTTCTCGCAGGATGGAGAGTACCTTGTTTTTCTGATAGTTGATGGTCGACTGGCTCTTGCCCATGTCGGCAGCGATTTCCCGCTCTGTCTTGCCTGCCATGATGAGCTCACAGATGCGCCTTCCGCCAGGGTCAAGGCGGTTCAGCTCGTCGTACAAGGCGTCGAGCAATTCCTTATCCATAAGGATAGACTCCGCAGATGGTGCGTCGTCGGACAGCGTATCGCAAAGGGTAAGCTCGTCATCCTCGCCGCCGATAGGCGTATCGATGGAGACTTTCTTACCGGCGGCATGAAACGGGCAGCCGGGGCAAACACCATCACACTTCCAAAGCTGGGCCTTGGTGCAGCGGCATTCGCCATTCTTCTGTGCATGGTAGCGGGTGTTCCAGATGGGCTGATAATAGGCTCTATACACTTCCTCGCTGACCTCGATGGGGCTCCCGTTGACCGGGATAAAGTACTTCTTTGCATCGTTTGACATAAAAATTTCCTCCGTTCGATTTACTTGGAACGGAGGAAACCTTCATGGTCAGCTGCAAAATGGGTATAGAAATCCAACCACAGTCCCGACGGAGATTTCTCCGTTCCGGTCTGCAGCTTCCTTATCCAGTAGGCAGCTGTTCATATTAACTTGTCCCATAGGTGGCACTGGATCGTCCGTGGCCAACAGACGTACCGCTTGTGGGTGTGAGTTTTCACTCACAGGTACTATTTTATTGAGATTCCGGATTTTCACGAGGAAGTGGGTCTTCCGGTGCAAGTGGCCGAAAAAGCCTGAAAACAGGCAAAAAAAGAAGGCCCTCATGCCTCGAAAGACATAAGAGCCTTGATTTATCTTGGTTTTATACCGGAAGTGCGACTTCCGAATTATTTTTCAGGAGCGGTCATTTTGTTCCCATTTTTAGGTAATTGTTGTGAAATTCCGGCATCTTGCAGCTTTGCATTCCACATAAAGATGTTTTCCATGTGATGGTGTTCTATCAAGTACCGATAAATGAGAAACTCCTCGGAGGCAATCATGATATTATAGCCTGCCTTCGCGATCAGATCATAGGAGAAGGAGGGATGCAGGTTCAAGCCAATACATAGAGCAAGTACACTCTGCAGTGTGGGCTTGGCATCCTTCTTGTTGCGATAATCCTGAATCATTCGGGAACTGATGCCGGTGCGTTCTTCCATCTTTTCATTGGTATACCCACGACGTTTTACATGATAATCAAGGGTGCCGCAGAATGAGGACGGCGCATCAGCAAGAATATCTGATACCCGTTTTGCTTCGGCTGCGATAGTGGTCATTTCACGGGCGCGCTTTTGGACATCCTCGTTTTTGCATTCTCTCGGATTGTACTTTGCCTCGACAAAGCTCTTTGAATCTGCATCACGGCAAAGGAAACAGATCCGATAAAAAGAATCATCATAGTGGCTGCTGATTCTCGTAGTACGATCAAATACCAAACAACATTCGTCAACATGCGCCAGAGCATATTCAGTAAGTTCAGCCCGCTCGTTCTGAACAGTGACGTACTTGGGATCGTTGATAACAATCATGCCGCCAGCATGAATAAACCGACCAGCTTTGAAATCCTCCACAAGAGTAGGATTAAACAGAGACTCAACGATGGCATTGTTTCTGTCAATAATGAAGGTCTGATTCTTTTTCAGAGTTCCCTTGGTAAAAGAGAATGGTGGGTAATACTGCCCGTCCACATAGTTGAATACACCCGCAGCCTGATCAAAGCCGAGCTCAATAGCTCTGATCTTTGCGGCCATCGTGGAAACTTTGAAGAAATCAGCAAACTCGCTGATAGCCAGTTCCATGATGGCGGCTCTGCTTGAAGAAGATGAAAATGCACGGGTAAGGGTATTGAGAATTTCGTTTAGCTTGGCACGGCCCGTCTTAGCAGGGATGAGGATTTTTGGAGCGATAGCGTTTGCTTGCCATTCCATCCATGCCAGTTCCTCGGTGAGACCTCCTGCACCTTTTTTATATTCCTCAACAACAGCGCAGGAAATTGATGTGAGTTCAGGGTTGATGAGTTTCTGAAGTTCAAAGAACTTATAGTGTTTGTCCCAATGAACACACTCGTGAATGATGGTGTTGTTCACTGAGCCGATATTACGCATGAAGAATACATCCGGATCGACCAGAATGGTTCCTTCCTCGATATCGGCAGACACAACATTTCTGTCCCGGTCGTAAATGTCGACCGTTGCGTTGTTGAAATAGGTCCGTCCAAAAACACCATCAGGAAGAGGAGCATGATGTACGGTAAGACACATCGCTTCCAGCACTTCCTTGATTGGCAACGGCATAGGCGCATCTAATGCTTTCGGACAGTACTTTTTCAGGAATTTCTCGGCGTGAGCATCGAGGTCCTTCGAGTACACATACGGGATTAAATATTGAGACAAGGCATCCTCTTTGCTGAAGCGTTCTTTGCTGTATTCTCCCACAGATGTGATCGTGACCATGTTCAGGCCACATCGAAGAATACCAGTAAATGAGATGGAAAACCACGGATAGACGACATCTTCTTCGTAATCACGTCTGGAACGACCTTTTACGATAATATCCGTTTGTATGGCAGCCCTAAAAAGGATACGGTCGTCTTCCGTCTCCTTGAAAGAAACACCCATCACATGAAGATCGTCAAGCTCGATATAGCTCGGATCATGAACAAGGCTGGTATGTAAATTCAGCCTTCCACGATTCTGGAATATGTATGACTTGAGTCGATTAAACATCTGATCATAATACTGATCTTCCAGATATGCCGCAAAAGATTTAACCTTACGTGACAGAGGAATCACTCCCTTTCTCTATAATTCTGCGTTGTGCTATGAGCCTCATCACTTGAGAGGCGTTATATTTTGATTTATCGCTCTGCCGGACAAAGGCTGCAAACTCTTTCTGCCGATCCAAAGAGGGCAAAATCATAGGTAGCGTTTTCATCTTTGCCTGTGTTAGTTTGAGCCGTGTTGTTCCAGATACATATTCAGTCATGTCCAGTATCCGAAAATAGACATTTGCGAACTCAATATCACAGCATTCCTTCGGGATTAGGACGTGAGCGTGATTATTCACCCAGCATTTTCCCGAAACAATGTAGGATGTATGCTCTCCAGCACCGTATGAGCCACAATCTTCAGCAAGACAAATCGCTTCACAATCCATGAGGTAGTCATTAATACTGTCCACCTGTCCATTTGCTCCGTAGTATGGATAAAGCTGACCAGTATGCATTTCGGAGCGAACAGCATCATTAATTGGTTTCCGCAGATCATCTCTAATCGTGAATGCGGTCTCAAGGCTCACTGCATCCGGACTGTTTTTGGGCTCGCCAAACATAACGATAAATTGAGATTTGAACAGCTCAAAACGGCAAATTTTGATTTATCGCTCTGCCGGACAAGCTCAAGAAACTTCTGTTGTTCGTTCAATGGTGGGTTAAAAATTCGTGTCTTGCACGCTGTCTCAATCGTGTAAGTGCCGACCGTCGAACCGCCAGCGTTGGCCTCAATCTGCTCTCTTATAAATGGCATCTTGTAGCACTCGACAACAAATCTTGAATCAATCCGGCCCAAGCTATGGAAGCATAGGGTATTTCCGTCTTTGTAGTAAAACCTGTCAGTAGGTTTTACTAAATAACATATACCGAGAGTCCCTACGCCAGTAACCATGATATCTCCGGGTTGGGGGACACCATATCGAGCAGCATATTCCTTGTACATTTCTTCTGTAATGAAGAGTTCGTTGTCGACAAATCCTTGCTCAGAGAGCTTAACAATCTCACGTGCTCTGTAGAAAGGAACACCTGATGATTTCCAGTCTTTTTGGAAAACACGCTTGCTGGAACCTACACTGAATAACTGATCGATAGTTGTGATCTCAATTCTTTTCGGATTGGTTTTGAAGTCACCGAACTGCTCCATAAATTGAGACTTAACGAGCTCGTCGGTAGCCGAGATCAGCCTTTTATAGGCCTCCATCGTATCGTTGATGGACCACAAGACTTCGGCCAGCTTGCGCTGGGTGTCCATATCCGGCAGCTCAAACTCCAACTTCTTCAGGTCTCGCCAGTTGATTGTCGGGGACAATGATCCCACAGAAATCTTGATGGCCGCATCCAAGAAATAATCAGAACTGATGAACAAGGGGAAGAAATCCTTGTCGATTACGTCCTCTTTAGGCCGCAGCACCATACCATGAGCGGAGAAAATGCCGTCAAAAGGTGCTATGGCGACCTTCTTCTGGTAAGCTCTGCGCTTTCCAAAAAGAACATCTCCTTTATGCATCACCAGCTTTTCTCCGATTGGAGCTACCTCCGAGCCGAACCGGGTAACCTTCAGAGTCCCAGAATCCAGATGCTCAAGGCCAAGGTAGGTGAAGCGATCCTCTTCGACAGGCTTTTTCTTCTCGGTGCTGTTGATAGCAATCTGATCAAATCGATATTTCGACATTATGCACACCTCCTCATGGGAGCGGTGTGACCGGAGAAATCCTTATAGGCTACGGGCCCGATAAATTGAGATTTCACCAGCTCATCCGTCGCTGCAATCAATTTCTGATAGGATTTTTTCGTGGCGTCCATAGCCCACAGCAGCTCGGCAAGCTCACGCTGTTTGTCCATATCAGGCAATTCAAACTCATAGTTTTTCAGATGCTCCCACTTAACACGGGGAGAGAGGGACCCGGCAGACTTGCCAACGGCGAAGTCAAACAGATCATCGTTCTGAATAATGAACGGCAGAAGCTCAGGAAGAATGCGGTCTGGGATAGCTTCAATAACCGTGATGTCGCCGGAGCAGATGCCATCGAATGGTGCAACGGCTGCCTTTTTGAGATAGGCTCTGCGTCGACCGAACAGAACATTACCCTTGCGGAACATCTTTGTGAAGGTGTTATCGCTGCCCTCATCCCAAGCAGTGAGCGTCACTTCTTCCGGAATCAGATGCTCAAGTCCGACAATGGGATATCCGTCTTTGCTGCCTTTACAGGTTTCCTTGTGTTCAATGGCGACATCGCCCAATTTCACTTTACTCATTGTCTCCGGCCCCCTTTCCCAGCATGGCATTCAGTTTCTCATAGCTCAGCTTCATCATTTCCGAGGCGGCTCTCCAGCTGTCATAGTGCTCCTGAACCGTGCGAGTGTCGATTTCTTCCTCGTTCACTTCCGGTTTGACATACAGCGGAATGCTGAGTGAAAAGTTATTATCGGCAATATCCTGAATAGTTGCGATCTTAGCAAAGTCGCCATCATCGCAGTAATTCTTATACGCAGTTGCGATCCGCTGAATATGACGGTCCTCCAGGTAGCTCTGCGCGTTCTTCCGCTCGACTTCGTTAACAGCATTAATGAAGAGGATTTGCCCACGGCGCTCCGGTCGTTTTGTCATTCGGCAGATCATGATGCAGGCTTCCATCGGAGAGTTATAGAATAGGTTCGGCCCAAGACCGATAACGCATTCTACTCTGTCGCTGCGGACAAGTTTCTCGCGCATTGCGCTTTCCTCATTACGGAAAAGGACTCCGTGCGGGAACAGAATAGCACATCGACCGGTATCCTCTTTGAGGCTTGCAATAATGTGCTGGAGAAAAGCATAGTCGGCACGGCCCTGTGGAGGAACTCCTAAGAAGTTACGTCCGTATTTATCGCTCTCAAAAGCGGCTCGATCCCACTGGCTAATGGAATAAGGTGGATTTGCAAGGCAGAGGTCAAATTGCTGCAACTTGCCGTTTTCAATGAAAGCGGGAGAAGCAAGTGTGTCGCCGTTGACGATGCTAAAGTCCTTAACACCATGCAAGAACAAGTTCATTTTGCCGATAGCTGATGTCAGAGCATTGATTTCCTGCCCATAGACCGCCACATTGCGCCATTCCTTACCTTGCTCCTTTAAGTACGCTATAGCGGAGATGAGCATGCCGGCACTTCCGCAGGTTGGATCGTATATGGACTCACCAGATTCTGGCTTCAGCATTTCGGTCATCAGGTGGACAACGGTACGGTTAGTATAGAACTCCTGCGCTGTATGGCCGCTGTCATCTGCGAATTTCTTAATTAGGTACTCATATCCCTGACCGAGCTCGTCCTCAGGGCAGTTGACAATAGACAGTGTTTTCGTGCTGAAGTGCTCCAATAGGTCTTTCAAAAGCCTGTCGGGGAGGCGATTCTTATTTGTCCAAGCGCCATCACCGAAGATGCCCTGCAGCTTATCAGAGTTCGCATTTTCAACCTTCCTGAACGCCTCAACGATAGCAACGCCCACATTTTCAGAAACGGCGCGGACGTCATTCCAGTGATAGCCCTTCGGAACAATGAAGGTATGGATCTCGTCCTCATCAAATTCGGATGCATCATCACCGTACTCTTCGACAGCCTTAGCTGTTTCTTCATCATACACATCGCAGATGCGCTTGAAAAAGAGAAGCGGGAAAATATACTGCTTGTAGGCACCGGCATCAATGTTGGTTCTGAGCAGAACCGCAGAGTTCCAGAGGTAGGACTGCAGTTCCTCGATAGTTATTCTCTTACTCACTGATGTAGCCTCCTTTCAGCAGCAGTTCTCTCATCCGGGTTTCGGCCTCGATCATCTCGTCATAGGCCTCGAAGTACTGTCTGCGGATTTCTTCCGGAGGAACTGTTTCTTGTTCCTTCTTTTCGATATAGTTGTTGATTGCCAGAGAATAGTCCTTTTCTCGAATGTCAGCAATCGTGACGATCTTGACCTTTTCAATCACATCCTCATAAGTGGTGTAGTAATCGAAAACAGTCTGAATATCGGCTTCTGTCATGATGTTCTGCGCTCGTTGCGGAGTGTAGATACTGGAACCGTCGATCATACAAATGCGGCCTCTGTGAGAAACAGCCTTATTGTTGTTCAGGAAAAGAATACAAGCGGACACTCCGGTCGAGTAGAATACGCCACTCGCCATTGTGATGATAGCTTCCAGCTTATCCGACTCAACGAGCTGCTTACGGATTTCTCCCTCCTTGCCGCTTCTGAACAGGACTCCTTGTGGGAGTACAACAGCGCAGCGCCCGGTCTTCGGGTTCATCGACTTCACCATGTGCTGCAGCCATGCAAAGTCACCGTTGGAGTCAGTCGGGCAGCCCCAGATATTACGACCGTAGATGTCGCTGCTGAATTGTTCGGAGCCCCAGTTCTTCAGAGAGAATGGAGGATTCGCTACCACACAATCAAAGGTTTGCAGAGAACCTCTTTCCAGATAATTTGGTGAGCGAAGTGTATCGCCCTGTGTTACTTTGAAGTCTTTAGCTCCGTGCAAGAACAGGTTCATTCGTGCAATCGCGGAGGTTGCGAGGTTTTTCTCCTGACCGTAGATGCGGCCATAGGTGAGTTTGTCGCCATGCATGAATCGGATGGCCTCGATTAACATCCCGCCCGTTCCACATGCTGGATCGTACACGGTTTCGCCAGCTTTGGGAGCCAGCAGCATGATGAGCAACTTAACGATAGAACGAGGGGTGTAAAACTCACCGGCATTTTTCTTTGACAGGTCTGCGAACTTCTTAATCAGGAATTCATAGCTGTCGCCCATGACGTCGGCAGAGTAATTGTTGTTACCGACTTTGAGCTTGGACATGTGCTCAATGAGGTCCTTTAATCTCTCGTCTGAGAGTTTTGTTTTGTCTGTCCAGTTTGCATCATCGAAGCTGCTAAAGACGCCACTCAGGGTATCCGGGTTAGCCCGCTCGATACCGTTCATTGCGTTGACGATAGCAACTCCGACGTTTTCGCTTGCCTCACGAACATCCTGCCAGTGACATCCATCCGGGATGACAAAGCGATGGTTTTCAGCGAAGCTCGCATATTCCTCATCGCCACCGGATTCCTCAAGGGCTGCCTGCGTTTCTTCGTCATAGACATCAGAAAGCCTTTTGAAGAACAGAATCGGTGTCACATAGCTCTTGTACTCATCCTGGTTGATAGGACCACGCAAAATGTTGCAGGCCTCAAACAGATGGGAAAAGAGCTTCTGACTTGTCGTTTCTTCAGGATGGGCTGTGCTGGCATCAAGTTCAAGATCAGCAACATCCATAGCTGATTCCATCATTTCTGCACGATCTCCCGTTCTTACTTTCATGCCGGTTGATGGGGAAATGCCTACGCTACCGGTTTCATTCTTTTTCTCGATTTTTGCTGGATACCGATTTTCAAATTCCAACAGGATTTTTAGGAGTCTCTCATCCAAGAAAGTGAGAGCATGCTTCCTAATGCTGGTCGGTACACCGTAGTAGGCTTCGGCAACAGAACCAGTGATCGCAGCAAGTGTATCGCTGTCGCCGCCGATGGATATGGCATTTCTTATGGCATCCTCGAAGTTGGTCGATTCAAAGAATGCCTCTAATGCCTGTGGGACGGTATCCTGACAGGTCTCGTTAAACCGATAGGTCTCGCGGATGCTGTCAAGGGTAAAGCCCAACGGATAGTAGTTCTTTATAATGTAATCCTGTATCTCAATCAGACTCTTTCCGGTCCGGGCAAGGAATACAGCTACGGCGGTAGCTTCGGCTCCTTTTATACCCTCCGGATGATTATGGGTCACTTCGGTAACAGATCTTGAAAGCTGCTTAACTTCATCAATAGTTCTTCCAACGTAACCGCATCCACTGACCCGCATTGCGGCCCCGTTGCCGTAACTGTTATAGGGCGCTGGATTATCAGAGTACATCCAGCGTTGGAATGATCCGCCGTATCCACAGTGGGGATACGGACGTCCAACACTCTGCATGGAGCGAATAGCCTGCTCGCCCAAGTCGCTGTAGTCCCCTTGGCATTTCATAAGGGCATCGCAGACGGCCAGAGACATCACGGAGTCGTCGGTGAAGAAGCATTTGTGAGTGAGCAGGTCGAAATCCTTTGACCGGTGGTTATCCCACTCGAAGCGTGATCCGACGATGTCACCAATTATTGCACCAATCATCTAAAAACCTCGCTTTCCAAAGAATTAATAATACTGCTCGATATAGTTGTAGGCTTTATCGAAGACCTCTTTGTCTTTGATCTTATACTTGATCCAGACCACGCTACGCAGAGCTTTCTTGACTTCCTGCTTACCGGCGGTCGTACTCTGCCAACCATCAAAGCGGACGATTTTAACGATGCTGTCGATATCTGCCACGATACGCTCGACGATAACCGGTGTGCTCTTATTCTTGATTCCATTAAAGAGCTCGGTAAGAGCAGCGATACCTTTGTCGATCTCCTGCTCCGGCACAACTTCTTTTTCTGCCTGTGCCGCTTCCTTTGCAAGTTCGAGCAGGAGCTTCAGGAACTCAATGCTGGTGATGAGGCCTTGCTCATGCTTTTCACGCAGAGCTTCCAGTTTCTCCCCAAGATGCACAAACTTCGGTTCGTTGGCATGCTTCAGAATTTTAGCGACAAGGTTAATTTCGACCTTCTTAGTGGTCTTCTTCAAGTCTTTCTGTTTCTCCAAAAAGTCATCAATAAGGTCGGCGTCCATAGAGAGGATATCCATGTCCTCATCAGCCTCTCCGACGGTGACATTCTGGTGGACCAGCTCGATGGTCTTTGCACCCAGAGAGCCCCAAATCAAACCGCCACGGCCATCAGTCGGCTTGACCGATTCATAAACACGGGAAAGCCACTGATAGTCTACCTTGTAGGGATTCAAGAAACTATCGGGAGAAAGAGCGTCCCACGCACGATTCAATACACGATAGTCTGCAGCGAAAGCGTCCTTCTCTTTGTTTGTCGGGAGACATTCCTGCGCTGCCATCAAACCTTCCCAGCCTTCGACGGTTCTGTCGATGCCCATGAAATAGCTCAGGCACTTTTTGAGAAGGGCCGGAAGCTGCTTCTTGATTTCTTCGATATTTGTGATGATGCGACGCATGCTGTTTTCATCGAAATCGAGAGCCTTTGCCACATCGTCAAAGATGCCAATATAGTCAACGATTAGGCCATGAGTTTTACCCTGATCATAGGTCCTGTTCGTGCGGCAGATGGCCTGAAGGAGTGTGTGGTCCTTCATAGGCTTATCAAGGTACATCACCTGAAGAATAGGAGCATCAAATCCGGTCAGCAGCTTTGCGGTAACAATAACGAGCTTAAGAGGGCTGTGAGGATCACGAAAATAATCAAGAACTTTGCTTTCCTGATCACGGTCACGGCGGTATTTCTTATAGCGATCTTCTTTGTCATTATTCGTATCCATGACAATGGTGGTAGCATCTTCTCCGAGGAGCTCATCAAGGACGGCCTTGTACATCAGGCAGCATTCACGGTCATATACAACTACCTGACCTTTATAGCCGTTAGGCTCGATCTTTTCCTTGAAGTGTTTGGCAATATGCTCGCACACCTTACGAATACGGGCCGGGTTATACATGATGGCTTTCATATTGACTCGGCGGGACAGTTCATTCTTTTCGTCTCTTGAAAGACCGGCCTCGTCAGTCATGGCATCAAATTCACGATCCAGCTTGTCCTTGTCCACGTGAAGCTCAACAGGAACGGGCTCAAAGTGAAGTGGCAGTGTTGCACCGTCACGAATAGAATCGGAGAAGGAGTAACGGCTCATATACCCGGTACGATCCTCTTCAGCACCAAATGTGGCAAAGGTGTTCTTGTCCACACGATTGATAGGAGTACCTGTCAAGCCGAAGAAGAATGCATTCGGAAGGGCCAGACGCATCTTTTCACCGAGGTCGCCTTCCTGAGTTCTGTGTGCTTCGTCGACCATAACGATGATGTTGTCACGAGCATTAAGTTCGCCGCTGACTTCACCAAACTTAAAGATGGTAGTGATGAGTATTTTACGCATATCGCCACGGAAGAAGGAAAGCAGTTCTTCCTTCGTGGCTGCACTTGTAAGATTAGGAATGTCGGAAGCGTTGAACGTGGCAGTAATCTGTGTCTCAAGGTCAATGCGGTCGTCCACAATAACCACTGTCGGATTCTTGAGTTCTGGAATCATACGCAGCTTCTGAGCTGCAAACACCATCAGCAGCGACTTTCCGGAACCTTGGAAATGCCAGATCAGGCCTTTTTTGGGATACCCGGCCACAACACGGTCGACGATCATATTTGCACCTTCAAATTGCTGATAGCGGCAGATGATTTTGTATTTGCGATACTTTTTGTCCGTTGCAAACATGGTGAAGAACTGGAAGATGTCCATTACCTTTTCGGGCGTAATCATATCTTCGATGCTGATCTTCACATCGGCAAGGCCGCCCTCAGCTTTGTGGGTTGCTGTATGCCACGGGCCCCACATGTTAATGGGCATGTTAATAGAACCGTATCGATAGCATTTCCCTTCGGTAGCGAAGTTGAACACATTCGTTACGAACATAGCAGGGATGCTTTTCTCGTAAGCGGAGATGTCACTGGCAGCGTCCAGCCATGTGATTGCGCTGCGGACGGGAGTCTTAAGCTCACCAACGGCAATCGGGAAACCATTGATAAGGAGAACAATATCGAGTCGCTTTCCACCTTCGGCCTGCGGGTATACCCACTGATTTGTGACGACGTATTCGTTTAGAGCAAGGTCCTCTTTACGCATTGTTCCGAAAAAACGAATAGGTACCATACGGCCATCCTTGCCGAAGGGATAAGAGTTTTCCTCAAATATCATCTTCTTGAAAACCTCGTTTTGGGTAACGAGGTTGTGGGGCTGAACGGAGAGGATAACAGTTCTCAGTTTATATATGACCTCATCTGCGCGAGACGGGTCCTCTGCGATTTCGGGGTTTAATCTAATCAGGGCTTCTTTCACCATAGGCTCGACCAGCACATCCGAATGCATACGAGGGAGCTCCTCGGCAGGGATATACTTCCAACCGTTGCTTTTCAGGGTTGAAATAATCATCTGCTCAATGGTGTTATCTTCGTTAAAAGTAGTTGCCATATTATTTCCTCCATAGTTTGTCGATTATATCGTATCAGATTAGCTGTGCCAAAAAACGGACTCAATACAGCTTTGACTGGATTCCTTGCTGTACACCTCGCCAGCCTTCCTCGGCTGCGGCGATAGTTTCTTTATAGAATCTCAGACCGGTATTGTATTCTTCGATTAGTGCATCCTGCGCTTCAAGCGGTAACACCGGAACTTCCAACTCAATAATATCCTTGTAGTTGATGTTTACCACCACAGTGCCTCTCTGCAGACTTTGAAGCATCTTTATTCCTACCGGCGACTCAAGGAAGAGTTTCAGGTAAGCTCCACGCAGCATGTCTTTTGGCCTGATTACGTTGATGTTCGCAGACGGAATACAGATCATCGGTTGTTTTTCAAAAACTGCGATTTTGACCGTAGTGCCTCTGGCCGTTACAAGAACGTCTCCATCTTCCAGAATGTAGCGTGAGACTTTTCTTTCTTCCTCCTCGATTTGGTCGAGGTGCTCATAATCAATTCCTGTGTCGGTGATGTTTGAGATGTTGATAACCGCCACATTACCACTTTCGGCTTTCGCATTTACGGCCTTACCACGGAATACTGTTGCTGCATCTTTCAAGCGCAACTTTTTTACCGGAGAATTAGAAAATGCCTTGATGTCCTCATCCTCTTCGGAAAATGCCATGTCTACGTTCCAGCCATTGAGGTCGGCAAACTCATCGCCGAAAAGAAGGATTTCGTTTTTTACCACGAGGCTTTTGCACGGCGAGCTCTTGCGGATAGGTTTGTCAGACTCATACTGCTTTAGAACCACATCGTCTGTTCTGCCGGTCGAGAACACAAACAGATAGGTACGAATAGACGTGTACGGTGTAAACAAACCGGCGGGCAGAACACTTATTTCCTTTATCTTATAGTTGCGCTCAATGTATTCTCTGAGAGCAGCTGTACTGCCGCCACCAAATGTGATTTTTGCAGGAAGCACCATCGCAAGATTGCCGTCCATGTTAATGTGGTATAGCAAATTCTGCACAGCAATCAGGTCAGGTTCTCGGCTGATGAAATCCTCACCATTTACAAGCACTCGTCCACCAAAGATCGGGATACTGATTATTAGATCGTATTTCTCGGTGGTGAAGCCATAACTATAAATATCAGCGGCAAGCAATTTTACGTTCTTGATTCCAGCGTATACGACCGAAAGAAGCTCTGTCCTTATTGCTTGGCGAGAGGTCAGTGTAAACTGGACCTTTGGGTTGGATTTAATCACATCGAGAAGAGAAGGCCCGTATTGCTCGCACTCGGTAACCAGAACCTTGCTGGTGCCAGCTTCGATGTATTCAGAAAATTTTTCGATCAGTACATCCGGAGCAAAAAGCTCTCTGCCGTCGTTCGCAATATTTATAAAGGAAAGAATGCCTCGCTCGTCCAGTGGAGAAAGAGCGTTGTAAATAGTAAAAAACAGATCGGCATCTCCGGGGAAGCGAGGAAGCGTAGCTGATACTTCTTGCATGGTGCGATAAACGGTATCACAGTCGTCGTCCTTGCCGGAGAGAGCCTTTTTCGTCATAACGACTCTATAGAGGAGGTCAATCATGCTTGACTGATCCAAAAAACCATAACTTCTAATTACGTTGGCTGCATTGAATAGGGCTTTATCACTCATCGAGCTCTTACTCATAGAAAGATACCTCCTTTAGCTTTCTGTTAGTATTCTATCACACGAAATTTAGTATGTCAATACTAAAATCAAAATCAAGTGTAAATATTTTGTGGCCGGGTTGAACCTTTTAATTATTCCACACTTTTTAATTATTCCTCCGACAGCCTGTTTTGAGGGGTAAGTTCCAAAAGCCACAGAAGCGGCCAGCAACAATCAAATAAACAGAAAAAGGGCTTCCGAAGCTCTGCTGTAAAACACAGCGGAACCTTGAAAGCCCTTTATTTCAAGCCTTTTTCAGCACTTATGTGCCGGAGAAGGCTTTTTCTGTTTGTATCAAAGACAGCGTTTTTATAGACCCTTGCTGCGGCAGTGGTGGTATGTTTGTTCAGTCTGCAAAATTTGTAGAGAACCATAGTGGAAATATCAACGATATCTCGATTTATGGACAGGATTCCAACCCGACCACATGGAAACTGGCACAGATGAACCTTGCCATTCGTGGCATTGAACCCGACCTTGGCAAGTATGCAGCAGACACATTCCTCGATGATCAGCATCCGACCATGCGGGCAGACTATATTATGGCGAATCCCCCTTTTAACCTGTCGAATTGGGGCGCAGAGCAGCTCAAAGATGATGTACGCTGGCAGTATGGTATGCCGCCTGCAAGCAACGCGAACTTTGCATGGCTTCAGCACATGATTTATCATCTTGCACCGGGCGGCCGCATGGGTATGGTGCTTGCAAATGGTTCTCTTTCCTCTCAGTCTAGCGGTGAAGGTGACATCCGCAAAAATATTGTGAATGCTGACCTTGTGGATTGCATCATTGCCATGCCGACACAGCTTTTCTATACCACACAGATTCCGGTTTCGCTTTGGTTTATCTCCAAGCGCAAGAAACAGGCTGGTAAAACGCTGTTTATTGATGCCCGGAAGATGGGCGTTATGGTGAGCCGTAAGTTGCGGGAACTAGCCGATGAGGATATTAAAAAGATTGCCGATACCTACAATGCTTATGTTAGTGGTACACTGGAAGATGTAAAAGGTTTCTGCGCAGTTGTTGATACGGAGAAAATTGCAGAGCAGGATTATATTTTAACGCCGGGTCGTTATGTTGGTGTTGAGGAACAGGAAGATGATGGTGAATCGTTTGAAGAAAAAATGGCTCGGCTGACTTCTGAACTTTCGGATTTGTTCAAGCAGTCACATAAGCTGGAAGCAGAAATTAAGGAGAAGTTGGGGGCGATTGGGTATGAAATCTA
>ULZI01020913.1_pt1 | contig 59531 bp, 41 predicted proteins | sample 1962991 | NCBI WGS metagenome assembly ULZI01 (sample SAMEA4835886, study PRJEB28245) | human gut metagenome | biome: gut microbiome; material: fecal sample | place: Denmark | collected 2008 | reverse complement strand
CTTCTGTATCATATAGGCGCGTAGTTGCGGATTTGAGGATATACATACAACGGTTTACCTCAAATACCTAATAATAGGTATTGATGAATTGGACTAAACCTACGAACTTTGCAAAACAAAAAGTAAAACAAGATGGAAAACCTATACGAATTGTTGGAAGAAGCAGCATATAAAGTGCCGACAAAAGGAATTGTTGTTGTTAATAATAGTCAATGTGACCTTTTTCTAACTTATTCAGAGTTACGAGATAAGTCTAAAAAAATAGCTTTTATTTTAAAATCTTACTATCAAGTAAAGTCTGATAGTAAGATAATAATCTCTGTTGAAAAATCTGAGGATTTTATATTATTATTTTGGGGATGTGTTATGGCAGGTTGTATACCCGTTTTAATGCCTTCTGTACAATTTAGTAATAAGAAATCTATTGCTTTTGAACGTCTAAAGAATGCAATTGAAATATTAGGGGTAGTTACACTTATAACGAATGATATTAATTTATTTGAATACTATAAGTCTTCATTCCATAAAGCTGTGTATTTTGAAGATATTATGAAACAATTGGAATTGTTGCAAGATTATTCTTTACACATATCCAAAAGAGATAGTGAAGATTTATGTGTTATTCAGTTTTCATCAGGAAGTACAGGGGCACCCAAAGGAGTCATGCTCAATTTTAATAATATTTTGGCTAATTTGAAAATAAAAACTCTTGCGGATGAAATTACAACTGAAGATACTTTGATTCATTGGATGCCATATTTTCATGATTACGGTTTATTTGGAAATCATTTGGTTTGTTTGTATAACCAAATTACAGAAATAAAAGTAGAGCCTTATTCCTTTTTAAGAGATCCTTTGATTTTTCTCAAGAAAATTTCTGAATATCAAGTAAGTATTTGTGGAGGTACGACACCTTCAGGATTGGATTTGTTAATTCAAAAGCTTGAACAACCTAATAATATAGAAAAATTGGATTTCTCTCAAGTGAAGACCCTTTCAATTGGAGCAGAAATGATTCCGTCTAATTTATATGTCCGATTATCCCCTCTTTTTCAACTTGGGTTTAATCGAAATGCATTCCGCCCTTCATATGGAATGGCTGAAACAACATTGATTGTTTCTTCCTGTTTACCGGGTTATGGAAATAAAAACATAAGAATAGATAGAGAGGCGTTCTATGAAGGAATTATCAAATTAGTTGATAAACAACAAGATTTTTGCGAATTTGTTAGTGCAGGTAGGGTATTACCTGGTTTACAAGTACGTATAGTTAAAGATGCTATTCCTCAAAACAATTTAAAATTAGGAGAGATTCAAGTAAAAGGTGCTTGTGTTATGTCTGGCTATTATAATGACATACAATCAACAAATGAAGTATTAAAAGATGGTTGGCTAAGTACCGGAGATTTGGGCTTTTTTGATTATGATAATATTCTTTATATAGTAGGTCGAAAAAAGGAAACAATCATAGTGAATGGACAAAACTTTCATCCTTTTGATTTAGAAAATTGTGTTTTAGAGAAATTTGGTCTTTCGATTGAAAAAACGGTATTTACTTCTTTTTATTCTTCGACAGAAAACCGTGAAATTGTACTTCATTTCTTTGTATTATCAAGAAAAATGTCAGAAGAACAAATAAAGCGATTGATAAATGCGTGTAACGCATTTCTAGCAGACAAGGTTGGATTTGCTCCTGAATATTCTATAAAAATAAAAAAAGGAGAAATACTCAGAACTTCTAGTTCTAAAATAAAACGTCGATCTATGGCAAAATATTTTGAGCAAGGATATTATAATAAATCAATTGTAGAACTAAACAAAGCATTTTACACCATGGACTATTTATTGATTCTCAAAGAAATATGGTCAGAAGTTTTAAAAACAAAATCCATTCATCTAGAAGATAATTTCTTTTCTTTGGGAGGAGACTCAATACGCAGTATGATGGCTGTTTCTAAATTAGAAGAACAGTTTAATATTAAATTAGAAAATAGTTTCTTTTATAAATATCCTACCTTAGTTTCTCAGAAACATTATCTTGAACAATATTTATTGAAAGATATTCAATCTCCTTTAAATGAATTTGAGTTGTTAGTTCGAGAGTTTATCAGTGAAGAAATAGGAATTCCCTCTTTAGAAATACAATATACAGAAAATATTATAACAAAAGTGACTTCTTTTGCTGCAGTATATCAAATGATGAAACGCTTAACTGAAGTTTTTGATAAAATAACATTAGATGATATAAAAGATAAAACTTGTATACGAGATATAGCACAAACTATTAAAGAACGCTATGCAACTTTGGAGGGAAATTCTTTTCCATTAATGGATTTTCAAGAAACATTATTCTATCACAGTAAAAGTTTTATCCGTAATGAACCGACGGGACTAAGTTGCTATATCATTTGTCGAACGAAATTGAAAGGTTTTTTTGATTCAGTATGTTGGGACAAGACATTAAATCATATTATTAAATGTCATCCATTGTTACATTCTGTTCTTTCCGAAGATTCAGATAAACCGGAGATGATAACTCTTCCTGAATACCCTAAATTTAAAAGTTCTTATGAAGATATAACTTCAATGAATAAAGCACAACAGGAGGCATTCTTTTTACAAAAAGACGAAAAAGATCATGATTATAGATTTGATCTTAAAAAGTTTCCTTTATTTTACTGTAACATTTATAAAACAGGAGAAGATGAACATGAACTAATTATACATATTGATCACCAGATAATTGATGGTTTCAGCTTTTTCCAATTTCTTCAAGAATTAACATCAACTTATGATCAGTTTATCGCAGGAGAGACAATAACTGTTGAACAAGAAAAAGGTCTAACTTTTTCTGACTATGTTTTTGTGGAGAGATTCAGAAGACAAACAAAGCGATATCAGAACGCAATGAATTTTGCCCTAAAAGTATTTAAAGATTTACCCGAAAAAATATCTATTCCTACGAAATGTCAGCCATCTTTAATAAATAAAGTCCATTTTAATACATTACATACGGAATTGAATCCTTTATTAATGGATAAAGTTCTTGAGATCAGTTCTCATACTTCCGGTATATGTCTTAACTCCTTACTTATGGCATGTTATTTTAAACTGATGAATTTGTGGTCCGGGCAAAATGATCTCATTATCAACATGCCTGTATTTAACAGAGAACAGCATTTACCTAATGCAAAAAATGTATTAGGTAGCTTTCTGGATATTTTCCCTGTTCGCATCCAAACATCTCCGCAAGAACCGATTGTTTCTATCGCACGTAAGATAGAACAATTTGTACGAACAATGCTTGAGTACCCAATATCCTCAATAGAATTGTCCAGGAAAATTGCAGAACAGGAAGGCTTAAAACAAAGCTCTTTAAGTGCAATTATTTTTAGTAATTCTATCAATATGCTTCCCAAAGGGATCAGTCATTCATCTAGATATTTGACAATAGATGCACCTAAAGTACAAACTGGAGCACCAGGTACCTATATAGACCTTGTTATGTATACCTGGGAAAATAAATGGTGCTTTGACTGGAATTATGTTCGTGAGTTATTTGATGTGCAATTCATACAACAACTTTCTAAACAATTCACATCTATACTTAATCAATTGGTAGATGATGCAGATACTAGAAAATATGAAGAGCGTTCATGTTCAAATATACTCCCTCTCTCCTATATAAAATTATTGGAGCAAATAAATAAAACAGAACATACTTATCCTCTTAAAACAATATATGAACAGATCTGTAATACTGTAGATTTATATCCTAACAGAGAAGCGGTTTCTTATCAAGGAGTTTCTTTAACTTATACAGAGTTCTGGAAAAAAGCTAATCAGATGGCACATTTCTTACGTTCTCTTGGGGTTGTACGAAATTCAAAGGTCGTTTTATTGCTGAATAGAACTCTTGATATGCCTATAGTACAACTTGGTATTCTCCTTGCTGGTGGAGCGTACGTGCCAATTGATCCTTCTTATCCTTCAGACAGAATACAGTATATGATAAAAGACTGTGGAGCAGAGGTTCTTGTAACTCAGGGAGTACATGTAGACAATATTAATAAGTCATATACCTCAAATATTAAACATTGCGTGCTGCTTGATAATGACTCCATCCCTTTGCCTGACACATATCTTCGATATACCGTAAATGATATAAATAGTCAATCTACGGATAATATAGTAACTTGTAATACTCCTGATGACTTGATTTATATGATTTATACTTCCGGTTCAACAGGACAACCTAAAGGAACAATGCTCAGACATAGAAATGTTTCCAATTTTTTGAATTATGAGAAAGAAGCATTCAATGTAAATTGTAACAATAGGTTTGCTTTGATAACATCGTATTCCTTTGATATGACTGTTACTTCTAATTGGTTACCTTTCATAGCCGGAGCTTCTTTACACATTCTTTCCGACAGTGCAACTAAAGATATAGAGACACTTCTGCATTTTATAGATGAGAAAAAAATCAATTTCTTGAATGTAACCCCCTCTCATTTTTCAATGTTGGTAAATACATTAGGATTTTTGGAGAGACCAGTAAGTCTATCACCCAATATGACTATTATGCTGGGGGCTGAAATTATCAATGTTTCGGATATAAACAGGTGGTTAGAAAATTATCCTTTGCATAAATTTATCAATGAATATGGACCAACAGAAACAACGGTGGCTTCTACTTTTTATCCTATTCCGATTGAAAAAGATGGCAAATGTCATTTAAATATAGTTCCAATAGGGAAACCGATTTATAATACACAGGTATACATATTAAATGACAACTTAGAATATACACTTCCAGAAGTTCCAGGTATTCTTTATATTGGAGGAGAGGGAGTGTCATGCGGTTATTTGAATAAAGAGGAGAAAACAAAATCTGTATTTATCAATAATCCCATTACTCACGAAGGCATTGTGTATAATACAGGAGATGTTGTAAAGATGACTTTGACAGGTGATATCGTATTCGTAGGACGTAAAGATTTTCAAGTAAACGTGAGAGGATATAGAATTGAATTGGGAGAAATAGAGAACGCTTTGTTAAATGTGTCAGGTATTACAGAAGCTTGCGCAGAGATTCAATATGATGTAAACAAACAGCCTGTAGTTGTAGCATTTTATGTTACAGCAAATAATTGCGATTTAGAATACAAAGATATAATGTCCGTTTTACAAACGAAGATACCTCATTATATGTTACCCTCTGCAATGGCAAGAATAGAACAGATTCCAATTTCTGCCAATGGAAAAACAGACAAGAAACAATTACCCAATATAACAAATCAGAAACAAAATTTTGTTAGAAAGGATATTATAGGTCCAAGGAATGAAAGGGAAAAACAAATAACCTTAATCTGGGAAAAGGTATTAGGAGTACCAGAGGTCGGTGTATTTGATAATTTCTGGGATATAGGAGGTGATTCTATCCGATCTGTAAGATTAATTAAAGAATTAAAGGAGGCCGGATTGACCAACATCAAATTAAAAGATTTATTTGATAAGCCTACAATAGCAGAGCTGCTCGAACAAGAAATAGAAAATAATAAAGTTGAGAATCTCATTTGCATGAAAAAGGTTTCTACTCCATGTGCAAAACTTATATGTCTTCCTTATGCAGCTGGAACTCCAGGTATGTATAGCACATTTTCTGGAGATTTTACTGGAGAAATCAACTTATATACAGTCCAATATCCGGGGCATGGGGATGGACGTGAGATAAAGTCCTCTGTAGAAGAAGTTGGTGCACTATTAGCCAATGAACTGAAAGAGACTGATAAAGAAATTCCTTTATTTATCATGGGATATTCTTACAGTTGCTATATTGCTTATGATATTTGTAAGCGATTTGAACAAGAAAATATTCCGATACAGGGCATTATAATGATCGGTGGAACTCCTCCTACATTGCGTGATGACCTAATGCAATTCTTTTCAAATGATGATAACGCTCTTCTGGATTATTCACGTGCAAAAGATCTGTTGAATGAAGAATTGATCGCAACCTTATCAGATGAAGAAAAGCATGAGTATTTGCATGAGTTAAGAATGAATACTGTCGCAATGGTAAATTACAAGTTTCTTGATTTTAAATTGAAGACTCCGTTATGCTCCATCGTTGGCAAAGAGGATGAGCCTACAATTCGAAATAATCAACATCTATGGAATGATTACTTTCAGAAAGTTTCTTTTCATGAATTACCAGGAGGGCATGTACTTATTACAAAATATCATGCGGAATTAGCAAATTTAATAATGAGTTATATAGAATTACATGTATAATATGCTCGTGTTACCCTTTTCCGATATAGCAGTGGAAATTGTAGAGGACAATCCTTTTGTAACTTCTGCAAATCTTTTTAATGAAGAAAAAATATTCATTAAAAAAGAATGGTCTAAAATACGGCTTAAAACTTATATTTTGGGACGTTGTGCCGCGCATCGTGCCTTACAGATTTTACAAAAGGAAATTGTTCCCATTTTAAAAGGGAAAGATGGTGAACCAATATGGCCATTTGACTTGGTTGGTTCTATATCTCATAAAGAAACAATAGCAGTTGCTGCTGTTGGAAAAAAAAATAGGTATAAGGGTATTGGAATAGATATCGAAGATCAAACGATGATATTATCCAAAAAGGAATATTCTCTTTTTTGTACACCTAAAGAGATGGAGTGTATAGATAAGAAAAAAATTTCCCCTATTGATATATTTTCACGTAAAGAAGCTATTATAAAAGCATATTATACGACATATAATAAATTATATAATTGGATTGATATTGACACGATAAATGTATCTAAAGGACTCAATGTAACTAGAATGTGTACGTTTAAAAAAGAAAATTTTATTATAAACCTATGTTGTGTAGAAAAGTAAGAACAATTTTAGTCATTATAGGAATATGTTGTTTTCCTATGACATCTTGGGCACAAGTTTTTCTTTCTGGTCGAATCGTGGATAAAAAAACAAATGAACCTGTTGTGGGTGCTTCTGTATATATACGAAAAAACCAGGCTGGTGATAATGCAAATGATAATGGGTTATACAGAATAAAACTACCTCAAAACGGCACGTATCTTATAGAGGTGTCCTTTATAGGATATAAGACTATAAAACAGTCTGTTACTGTAAATGAAAATACAACTAAGAATTTCTTTTTGGAAGAAAGTTCAGAAGTTCTGAATGAGGTTGTGGTAAAAGCATCCTCACAGCAGGCAGAAATAAATCATATACGTAAAAGCCCTATGGCTGTAACAGTTGTCGATGGGGCTAAATTAAGAGGTCGTTCAAGTGGAATTGAAGAAGTACTTACTCGTACTTCTGGAATTAAAGTTAGAAAATCTGGAGGTTTGGGTAGCTCTTCTAAAATGTCCATACATGGCTTGGAAGGAAAAAGAGTAGCTATTTATATAGATGGTTTTCCTTTAAATAGCCCTGATGGTTCATTTGATATAAACGACATACCTATCGATGCCATTAAATACATTGAAATATATAAAGGAATAGTTCCTGCTGAATATGGTAGTGATGGTTTAGGAGGAGCAATTAATGTTGTTACAAGAGAGGACGAGTGTGATTTGGTAGGTTTTACTCAGGAATTTGCTTCATTTGGTACTTCCAAAACTTTAGTCAGTGTAAAAAAAATGTTTGAAAAACCAGGTATTCAGATTGGAGGAGGATTTTTCCATAATAAATCAGATAATGATTATAAAATGACTTATCCTGTTTTTGAAACAAATTTACCTTCAAGTGCCTACCAAGAAGTAATAAGAAATAATGATTATTATAGATCCACAATGTATAATGTAGGTTTAACATTTACAAAGCTCTGGTTTGATAAGATTGAATTAGAATGTGCTTTTTATAACAATAAAAAAGGAATTCAAGCTTTAGATTTTGATTCACGTTTTTCCCATACATATGGGACAAACGTTATGCCTACTTTGACCTTAGAGAAGAAGGATTTCTTATTTAAAAACCTTGAATTCAAGTCTGGCCTAGTAACTCCAATCATTCATACACATTTGGTTGATACCGCTAGAACAAAGCGGCAATGGGATGGAACCATAACAAATACAATGGGAGAAACTGATGATAATTTATTAAACTATTCAGATGACAAACAATTTGAAATCAGACACAAATTGAATTTGAAATACAAATTAAAGCAACACACTTTTAATCTTAACAATCAATTCACATATTCAAGATATAGGCCTAAAGATGGTTATACGGCAGAATATGTCGGTTTTGATCCTAGTGGTTTTCCCAGCAATATGAAGGGAAATACTTTGGGGTTAGCACATGAGTATTCTTCCCATAATAATAAATTTCAAAACTCTTTAATGTTCAGTCTATACTATTTGAATTCTGAAATATATAGGACAAGTGATAAAATAATAGATGAATCTGAAAGTGTTAAGAAAGAACCGGAAAGAACAAAAATAAATAAATTTTACTATGGAATAAGTGAAGGAATCAGTTATGAATTTCTCAAAGGAGTAAGAGGTAAATTTTCCTTATCACATAACGTGAGGCTTCCTGATACGGGAGAATTGTTTGGAGACGGAGTAACAGTAAAGCCTTCAGTTGATTTAAATCCAGAAATAAGTAATAATATAAATTTAGGGTTAATCATGGATAAAAATAATTTTATGGGGTTAAGCCGTTTTCAGTTAGAGGCAAATTTATATTATATGTATATAACAGATATGATAAGTTTATTTCCTGCTGATATACGAATGATTTATACGAATTTAGGTAAGACTCAGATCATGGGAGGGGACTTTGATTTAAAAATAGATGTGACTCCGCAGCTTTATGGTTATTTTAACTTAACCTATCAAGATATTCGGGATAAGCTAAAATGGACTACTAATGACCAAAGTGTAAACAATCCGACTTATGATAAACAGGTTCCCAATATTCCTCGTTTTTATTTTAACTATGGCTTAGAGTATCATACAGAGGGGTTATTGGGGAAACATGAAATATCCAGAATCTATATAGATGCATCTTATGTCCATGATTTTGATTGGAGTTGGCAAATGAGTAACTTGCCAGAGCAGCGAAAGAAATGGTTAATTCCTCGCAGTCATCTTTTTACAGCAGGATTCCAGCAATCTTTTTGGAAAAATAAAATCTCATTAGGGTTTGAAGTTGAAAATATATTCAACAAGGAAAGTTATATGGAATTTAAAAAGCCTTTACAAGGTCGTACTTTTAAAATCAAATTACGATTTAATTGGTTTGGTGATGAATCTTCAGGAGGGGCAATGAGTTTGTAACATTATAAATAATTATTTTATTAGTTAAAAAATGAAAAATCAATGGTTTTTATTGTCGCTAATAGCGACCTTTTTAAGTTTTACTTCATGTAATGAAGATGATCCGTTTCCAACAAATGAAGAAGGTGATATGAACTTTGTTCATAGTGTCACGGTGGGTGGTAATGCTTATGTTAGTTTATTTAAAGATTTAAGCATAGAACAGACAAGTACGCAAAACTCTTTAATCTTTGCGAAAGAATCTTTTCTTTTTACCTATGGAGGTAATGTTTATGTATTAGAATCCATGAATGCCCGTTTATATAAGTATAGAGTTGAGAACGGTTTGTTAATTCAAGAAAAAGAAACGATGATTCTCCCTTCTGGTTCTCTTCCTGCATTCCTTACATTTGATTCGGAAGAAAAAGCTTATATATCATGCGTAGGATTAGGGAAATTGTATATAATAAATCCTACAACAATGCAAAAAACAGGTGAAATAGATTTGTCTGAATATGCAATTGGCAAAGAAAGCGGCGATAAAAACCCTGAACCTGGTGCTTCGGTTATTAGAGATGGTATTTTATATGTAGGATTAGCTCAGGATAAATCCCAATTTAACCCTAATACAGGAGCTTATGTACTTTTGATCGATACAAAGACAGATAAGCCAATTAAAATGATATCTGATAGTAGAGCTACAATGGCTACCGCTTATGAGTATTCAGGAGATCCTTTCGTTGATGAAAAAGGGGATCTTTATATTTACTGTGTAGGTGGTTTCGGATATTTTGCAAACTGTACAGAAGGTTTCCTGCGTATAAAGAAAGGAGAAACAGAGTTTGATGCGTCATACTATTTTCCGATAGCAACAATTAGTATACCAGACATAAAGGGTAATAAAGCAAACTATATTTATAGCAAAACATATACAGGAAATGGTAAGTTATATGGATATTTTAATGTTCCGGGATATGTTAGTAATCCACCTGATTATGTAAATGACAAATCAATGCAAACATTTGAAATAGATGTTTATAATAAAACTGTCAAAAAAATGAATTTTGATGGAACTACTGGTTGGTCATGTAGTCAATGTAAAGCAGGAGATTATATGGTGTTTGGGATGGCTTCTACGCAAGGAACGGGCTATTATCTTTACAATTATAAAGAAGATAAGTATGAACCATTAAAGATAAAAACAGAAGGTACTCCTTTTAAAATTCAATACTTAAAATAAATAAAGACTGCCGGGATCTTTTATCTCCCGGTAGTTTTTTAATTTTCTATGGAATGAACAATCGCAATTATAACTGTATAATCATTATAAGTGTAATCTCAGGTTTATTTATCATAATCTGCGATTATATAGTACAGATGAAAACTATTGAAACAGATTATTTTGTTTCAAGACTACTTTCATTAGATGAAACCATTCTAAATTTATCATCTTTTGGATGTATATTTACTTTTCCTTTTTGGATATTAGGGACATACCTCATATACACAACAATGTGTAAGGTTAATAAAAAGCTTGCGCTCATTAATACGCTATGTATGTCTTATTCTTTATTGATGTTGGGGTTTTATCATTACAGTTATGCTATAATATACAATATTGGCACATCAAAAATGATCATGCAAACAAATATAGACTGGCAATTATTAACAGAATCTAATATGCCTTTTTTCCCTTTTATGTTTATTCTACTTCCTGTTAACTGGCTGATTGTTGGATTTAGTAACTTTTCATCCAAAGCTATAGTTCCCCGATGGTCTATAGTTGTGAACCCTGTTATACTAACAATTATTTTATCTATTGTCACTTGGATAATTCCAAAGACAGAATGCTTACTACCTGGTATTTTTAGTTTGGGGATCACTCTGTATTACATAATTTGTTGGACAAGCTTAAAAAAGATAGGAATTTATGTCTAAAAAGAAAGTTTTAGTAATTGGTGGCACAGGGATTGCTGGACAATTTATTACAGAATACTTGCTACGTTATCATGATATTTGTGAATTATTTATAGCATCAAGAGGTATTCACAAGATATCAGAGGAGAAAGTAAAGTTTATAAAAATAGATATACATAATACCCCAAATATAGAATCTGTTATTAAACAATTTGATATTATAATTTTAGCACTTGGCCCTTTTTCATGTGTGGGGACAGACATTTATACAATTTGTTTAAGAAATCACATAATATGTGTTGATATTAATGATGACTATGGACATAGTGGACGTGTACTAGAAATAGGAAATGAGAGCATAACAAACTTTGGGGGGACAATTTTCACTGGAATGGGATTGTGTCCTGGACTGACAACTTTCATGCTAGAATATGCTGCAGAACAATTAAAAGAGCCTGTCTTAGATGCCCAATTGAGAATCTATTTCGGAGCAGGTGTTGTTTCTGGAGCAGCTTCAATAATCAATATGTTTGAGGGTTTTAAAGATGATTTGATGTTTCTTTCAGAAAAGGAAATTCGAAGAATAAAACCATCTAAATATCAATCAGATAGAACATTCAATTTTGATCGTCTTCATTCCAATATGCCATTAATATTCTTTTCTAGTCCTGAAATAAGGACTATACAACGAGCTAGTCTATTTAGGGAACTACAAAATTTTGATTGTGCTTTTCATCTGCAAAATCTTCCTATGAGTATAGTTCCGTTATTAAGAAAGAGCTCTTTTTTTCGAAAATTGATTTGTAAAATGGTAAATAAGCAACAGAGGCAATTGGAGAGAAATGAGAAAAATGAGAAGTCCGTGATAGTATGTACTTATATAAGAAATCAAAATTCTATTGTAGAATGTTTATTACATTCAGATTCCTCATTTAGATTAACAGGAGCATTTTGTGCGGCAATTGTGTTCTCAATAATAAAAGGATATATGCCGATTATTCCTGGTATATTTACTTTTGAAGACATAAATATTAATTTGCAGTTATTAAATAAGATATTGAAAGACAATAACATAAATATATCCATAAAGAAATAGTGTTATGGTTTACAATAAATATATAGGAATAATAGGTGGAACTGGAACAATTGGTACTATTATAGTTAAATATTTGGTACAACTACAAACTCACTGCTATATTTTAATTGGTGGTAGGAGATCCATAAAAGAAATACCTATGTCTACATTCTATAATACTGAACGGCTTAAGTATAACCAAATGAACTATAACAATGATGTAGAATTGGATAATTTTTGTTCTCAATGTTTGTTGGTTATTAATGCTGTTGGACCTTCATTTAAAATAAATGATAAGATTGCCTTACATGCATTAAGAAATAATTGCCACTACATCGATATAGGAGGATATGGCATTTTACGTGATTTATTGAAACCGTATGAAAAAAGCATTGAAGATCAGAAGCTTTGTTTTATTGTAGGCGTAGGTTGGATGCCTGGTATTTCAGGTGTATTTTCTAAAACTATTATAGAAACTCATTTAAACAACCCTGAGAATACTAATTTTAATATCTATTACGGTGCTGTTGATAATTGGTCGTATAGTTCAACTTATGATCTGGCCGCATCCTCTATGGAAAAAGCACGTTCCTATGTTTATTCTCATGGAAAAGAAATACAGGTATCTCCTTTTCGATATACGCATCACAAATTTTTTCCTTTCATTGGGCATGAAAAAATATGTATGCCATCATTTGATGAACAATTAACTCAATTGGCAACTTCTTTAAAGCAAATAAGAAATATATCAACCTTTGTTATGATAAATGATTATATCTCAATGGGGAAATTTATGTTTATAAAGACCTTTTATAAACATAAATTAAACAAAGCGACACTTATGTTACAAAACGATTATCAACGTCTTGTTAAGAAAGAGAATAAGTGGGGAAGTGTAATTTGTCAAGTTTCTAAAATAGAATCAGAAAGAAATATAGATACTTTTTACTATTTATATACAAATAATAATTTATTATATACTGCATTACCTGCTGTTATTACTACTCAATACATTTTAGAAGGTAAAACAAGAATAGGATTAAATTGTCTTTGTGACTCTTTGGATTGCCAATCTTTTATGTCGGATTTAGATTTTTACGGAATAAAATATTCATATTATGAACATAAAAATTAAAAAGAAAATTATTGTATGTATGTTGTGGTTATGTGCCATAGCATGTTTCACGGGTTTTCCGTGGATATTTTTCTCATGGGATGTAATTCACTCTTACATGGGAATCCATGATATACCATCAGATTTGACTGTTGTCCTGTTTCGAGAAGAATGTTTGTTCTTTGGTTTCTTTTGTATCTATTTTCTCTTTCTTAGAAATATCGAAAAATACAAAGGACTTATTAGATTCTGTTCTTTCTTAGTCGCATTTATGGGACTTTTTATGTATTTACTAAAACTTCAAACTGGGATTGTACATATATCATCAGATTATGAACCTTTTGTTTGGTTTATAATTGGAAGTTTCATATTCTATTTAAATCATAGTATTAATGGTATAACACCAAAGAAACAAAAACTGCCCGTCTTAAGTCGTTTATTCCAAGTGCAAGCAGGAGTATTGTTGTTGAATATCTTTAATATTTTATTTCCCGAACAGACTTGGAACATAATGTTTAATATTTCTTATTCTGCAGTTTCACCTTATGATAAATATACATTTGGGATGATAAGTGGTTTTACAGCATTTTCTTCTATAATCATATATTATATCAGTAATAGGATTCTTTTTTTTATGAATTTATCTAAAGCGATTCTCATTTTCTCTTTTCTTTATTTCTTTGGTTTCTTTATATGGGGAAACTTTAGTGAGTTGTATAAACCTATATTTATTTTATACGTGGTATTAGTTGAGATTTTAAATATCATAGGAATTAATTATATATTTAAAAGGAGGATATATGAGAAATAAAGAAGGGTTAGTCGATGATCTAATAACATCAATTCCAGGGGAATGGAAATTTGATGAACAAGTATCACAATATTTCGATACTCATGTAAGAAAAAGTGTTCCATTGTACGAGGAAGTACAAAAGGCTGTTATCGAAATAAGCGAATGGTTCATTAGAGACAATAGTGTTGTATATGATTTAGGTTCCTCTACAGGAGAAACCATTTCTCTTTTATTGCAAAAGCATTCAAGAAAAAAGAATGTGAGATTCATCGGAGTCGAAGAAAGTTTACCTATGATAGAGATTGCAAGAAAAAAATGTAGTAGCGAATTGGTTCAATTTCTACAACAACATATAGAGGAAATAAATGAATTTGCTAATATAGATTTAGTCTTATCATTGTATACGTTACAGTTTTTGCCTTTATGGAAGAGAAAAAAAGTCTTACAACGAATATATAATGGCTTAGTAGAAGGTGGAGCTTTTATATTTGTAGAGAAAATAAGGGCAGAAAATTCACTATTTGAGGATATCTGGAATGACTTGTATTGGGATTTTAAGCAAGAAAATGGTTTGAATGAACAGCAAGTTATAAAAAAGTCTCAAAGTTTGAGAGGTGTTCTGATACCATTAAGTCTTACTGAGAATTTGAACCTGCTATCCGATGTTGGTTTTCAATGTATGGACACTTTCATAAAATGGCACAATTTTGCAGGAATTATAGCTGTAAAGATGCCTTCAAAAAATGATTTAGAAGAAAATGCTTGTTTAAATACAGATAAAAATAAGGTACAGCAATGAATACAAAGTTGATAATTCATATAGTAATTAGTTTGATATCATTAAGTGGGTTAATTGTTTATTATTACGCATTCTTACTAGGTTATAGAAAGTATAATTATCAATTAAAAAAGCACTCAAAGCTTCCAGAGAAGTTGTATTTTATGAGTACTTATCCTGCACTCATATGGTATGTGTTACCTTTTATAGATCAACCAAGGATACATGGAATATATGATTGGTTAAATGGAGAATTTACTTTTTTTAATGTTTTGTATATTTCGCTTTCTTTTCTGCTGTTTATATATTTCTTTTGCATTTGGGGTAAAAAGTCTGTTTCCCAAAATATTGAAGCTACTAAAAATGCATTTTATGCCCCAAGTAAATTGTTAACAGAAGGAATATATGCAAGAGTTCAACATCCAATGATCATAGGGGATATATTAGGACATTTTTCTTTGGTGTTATTAACTGGTGGAATCTACACTTGCATTTTATTCCCTATATATGTATTTATAGATCTCTGTATGATAAAAATACAGGTTAAATATTCTTTAGAGCCATATTATAAATCAGAACTTTTAGTTTATAGGAAGAAGACCCCTGCTCTCCTTGATCGAAAATTAATATTTGTAGTTCTATTTATGGTGTTATTGTTTATCGGTAATTTTTTTAATTATACAAAAATAATATGATTTGTTTTAGCTGGGTCTCACAAATTATTTTGGCCATAATTTCATTTCTTTGGTTGATTCCTTATTATATAGCATTTAAGGTTGGAAATCATAAATATATGTCTAATGCACTAGATTTATCATGTAATAATAGATATACCTTAATGTATTATTCTGGTTTTTTCATATCTATTGTTTGGTATATTATGCCTTTCTTAAATCAGCCTCGTTTTAAACTAAATATTTTTTCTTTGTTTGATACAAAGGTAATAATATTGGAAAATATTCTTTACAATATTATTCTTATTGCATTAATTGGATATTTTATGTTTGTTTGGGGTACCAAAGTGGTAAATTGTAATCTACAAGCAACCAAAGATAGGTTTTTACATCCTTCAAAATTAATAACGGATGGTCCCTATAAAAAAGTGAGAAATCCGATGATAATGGGAGATTTATTTTGCCATTTAAGTTTTATCCTTCTGCTCGGGGCTATACATACATTATGTTTATATATAATTTATATATGTATTAATATTACAATTGTGCATATAGAAAATAAATATTCTTTACATATATATTTTAAGAAAGAATATAAAGAGTATGCTAAAAACACTCCAGCTTATATGAATCAAGAATTATGGTTATTTGCCATTTTTTACTTTACAATTATTGTGATAAATACTTATTTAACAACATTATATATTTAAATAAGTAATGAAAAAGAAAGAAGGATTATCTAGGTTGCTGGAAATCGCGGGAGAAAAAAAAAGTTTATTATTTTTCTCCGGAGTATTTTCCGCTATAAGTGCACTGTGTATACTTATACCATTTTGGTCTATATATGAAATATTAAAAGAGTTGCTTGTTCATGCTTTTGATTTATCTACGATAAATTCTGACCTAATGATCAATTGGGGGTGGTTTGCTTTTATTGGTTTGATTGTGGGGGTATTATTTTTGTATACGGGGTTAATGTTATCTCACATAGCTGCTTTTCGTATTTTATATGGATTAAAAATAAAACTTTCAGAACATATAGGTCAGTTGTCCCTAGGATATTTAAATTCGACATCTATCGGTTGTATAAAGAAAATCATGGAACAAAACGTCGAAAAAATAGAGCATTTTATAGCTCATACTATTCCCGATTTGGTGAATGTGTTTGCAACCATAACTTTTATGTTTATTATTTTCTTCTCTTTAAATGGCTGGATGGCATTCACCGTTCTATTATGTATACTTTTAAGTATAGGAATGCAATTTTCTAATTTTGTGGGAAAAAGAGCTGCTGCACTTACGAAAATCTATTTTGATGTACAAGAACGCATGAGTGCTTCAGCTGTTCAATATGTGAAAGGAATGCCAATTATAAAGATATTTGGACAAAGTATACATTCTTTTCGGCAGTTCAGTACAGAGATCGAAGCGTATAAAACATTTGCTTTAAAATGCTGTAATAATTATCAAAATGGTATAATTGTGTTTATTATTCTGTTGAATTCAATAGTCACATTTATTCTTCCTGTAGGAATATTAATAATGAGCTCTGATCCTAAAAACATCTCATTGGCTGCAATTTATCTTTTTTTCATCGTGATGGGTCCCGGAGTAGCTTCCCCTGTATATAAACTCGCATTTCTAGCTTCAGGAACTGTGGAAATTAATGAAGGAATAAAACGTGTAGACAAAATATTTGAGGAAAAAAAACTACATGAGCCAATTGTTCCCCAAATACCTCAGACATATGATATTGAATTCAGAAATGTAAGTTTTGCTTATGGAGATGGAGAAAATATGACTAAGACAGAAGCACTGAAGGATATCTCTTTTATTGCTCGACAAGGTGAAATAACAGCTCTGGTTGGGCCTTCTGGGGCAGGGAAGTCAACAATAGCCAATCTCATTCCTCGCTTTTGGGATGTTTCCTCTGGAGAGATTCTAATAGGGGGAATAAACATAAAAAATATTTCCTCACCTCAACTATTGGAGATCGTGTCTTTTGTATTCCAAGATACGTTTCTTTTCAATGATACCATATATGCTAATATTGCAGCAGGAAATACTCAGGCTAATTTATCAGATGTTATACAAGCTGCTCAAGCTGCTCAATGTGATGATTTTATTCGAAATTTCCCTAAAGGATATGACACGATTATCGGAGAGAAAGGTACTTTTCTTTCTGGAGGAGAAGCACAACGAATTTGTATAGCTAGAGCTATTTTACGGAATTCTCCTATTTTGGTATTAGATGAAGCGACTGCTTTTGCTGACCCGGAAAATGAATATAAAATACAACAGGCCTTACAAAAATTAATAAAAGGTAAAACTGTTATTATTATAGCTCATAGATTGTCTTCTATCACCTCAGCTCATCAGATTCTTGTTTTTAAAGAAGGATGTTTAGTTCAAAAAGGAAGACACGACGAACTTTGTGTTACTACAGGCGTGTATAGAAATATGTGGAATGCTTATACAGATGCACATAACTGGAAGTTAAATTTAAAAAGATGAAATAATATGATTACAAAGGCTATAAAACATATTACTATAGGACAAACCAAACGTTTATATAAGCCTGTTGGCTATACAATGCTTGCAAACTTTATAAATATGGTTCCCTTTTGTCTTTCAATAGAAGTTATAAATACTCTTTTTAAAGCTTTTGATGGAACTGGAACTCCTTTAAACATATCTAAATCATGGGTACTAATCGTGATAATGTTTGTATGCATAATTTTTATGATTTTTGGGGAAAAGAAATCCTATGATGCAAATTTCCGGGAAGCATACAATATTAGTGCAGAAGGTCGTATTGATCTTGCCGAACATTTACGCAAGTTGTCATTAGGTTTTCTTTTAAAAAAAGATTCTGGAGAATTATCTTCCATGTTAATAACTGATTTCGCTATGACAGAGCAAGGTATGTCACACCATCTTCCTCAATTGCTTGGTGCGCTGGTCATGCCTATTTTTGCTTTTTTAGGTCTATTGTTCGTAAATTGGCAGATGTCTATTGCCATGTTTTTATCTCTTCCTATTTCTTTTTTAATACTTATTTTCACTTCTAGTACTCAAAAGAAACTAGGGCAAACTCAAATTCTAGCTAAAATACGTGCGGGTAGCAGAATGGAAGAATACTTACAAGGTATACGTGTTATCAAAGCATATAACATGACCGGAACAAAGTTCATCCGTTTGCAGGAAGCATTTAATGATCTCAAGCGTGCGAATATCAAAACAGAAGCATTAATTGGACCTATTGTCATGTTGTCTGTAACCCTTCTTCGTATGGGACTTACTTTGATGATATTATGTGGTACATACCTTTTAATTGGAGGAAAGCTTTCTGTTGCTACTTTTGTGATGTTCCTTATTGTTGGCTCTAGAGTTTTTGACCCATTAACATTAGCACTAATTAATCTTGCTGAATTCCGTTATTATTCTATCGCAGGTGAACGTATTTTGAGTTTACTAAATGAACCAGAAATGTCAGGAATACAAGATGCTCCGGAACAAGGAGATATTATATTCAGAAATGTATCTTTTAGGTATAATGATAAATATATCCTACATGATATAAATATTACAATGAAACAAGGTTCTTTAACTGCTATAGTTGGACCTTCTGGTAGTGGGAAAAGTACATTGATGAAACTTTGTGCCCGATTTTATGATCCTGATAAAGGTGTAATATTATTAGGTAATAGAAATATACGAGAAATCGATCCTGAGAAACTTATGCAATGTGTTTCGATGGTGTTTCAAGACGTATATTTATTTCAGGATACCATAAAGAATAATATTCGCTTTGGCAAAGAGAATGCTACAGATAATGAAATAATAGAGGCTGCTAAAAAAGCTCAATGTCATGATTTTATAGTACATTTACCTCAAGGATATGATACAATGATAGGTGAAGGTGGATGTACCTTATCTGGAGGAGAAAAACAGAGAATCTCAATTGCACGTGCTATATTAAAAGATGCTCCTGTAATTTTATTAGATGAAGCAACTGCTTCTTTAGATCCTGAGAATGAAGTGGAAATACAACATGCGATCAATTCTTTAATACAAGGTAGAACAGTTATAGTTATAGCGCATAAACTAAAAACGATAAGTAATGCTGATAAAATTATAGTTTTAGATGATGGAAATATTATAGAACAAGGGACACATGAACAATTATTAAAAAATGAGGGTTTATATGCTCATTTATGGAATATTCAAGAAAAATCCTGTAATTGGAAAATAAATACATAGAGATGGCATAAAAAGTCAAAGCAATCTCCAGAGCTTTGTGGGGACGGCTTTCGTCTAAGAAAATACAATTTGTCATATTGTACACTGTTGTTTAACGTTGATTAGTTTAAATCACCTCTATATATAGTGATATAAAAAATTACTCACTAAAAAGCTTTGAGTTATCTTATGAAAATGCCTGCTGGACGAATAAAAGGAGCAAGATGCAGGGTTAGTATTTCATTTACCCATTTAACTAATCGATTTATAATTTGGGAATTAATATATTGAGGGATTGTTAGTATACTAATTTTTCTGATGATTCGGGTGAACAATCCTTGTGTATCTTTCGCATAGTTACATATAATCATAAATTAATCACATAGCTGAGAGAATAAAAGTTTCTATCCTTTTTCTTGCTTTGGCAAACGGGGTAAAGTAGACTTCCATTTCTTTTGATTAGTTCTATATGGTACTTCTAAGTGTATGTTGGCTGTTTCAAAAGATCCAATTGTAGTTCAGCACTGATATGCTCTCTATCTCCAATGACGCACCAGTTACTCCACTTTGGTATCTTTCTCCATAAAAAAGAGACATCAATATAATTGAAAAGTCGGGCAAAATGCGCTACCGCATTCCACCCAACCATAAATAACCACCTTATTGCGGCTTACGGTACTTCTACCGCTACTGGTGCATCGCTGGAGAGTTCCTCCACCAAATAGAACTCTTTCACTGCAAATCCTGTACAATTTTTCCTCTCGTGGAAAACGCTGTTATCCCATTCCTCTGGCTTGAAGAAGCTTTTCACCGTGACAAGTTTTCCTTTTTTCAATATATCAAAGCAGCAGTATCCTCATTCTTTGAAACAGCTTCGCTTCCATTTTGTGATTTTTTGTTCAAGGTTGTTTCTTACCTTTTTCAATATCACTTTTTCGTTTTAGAGCTTCTAGGTAATAATAGTCTGCATAGTTAAGTGGTGCATCAACTTCACTATTGTGAGGTATACTTCCTACACTATGCATTAAGATAAATCTACCATTTTTACCTAGTGGAGCTGTATATTTTGTAGATGCTAGTGTTTGCATAATTTTATCAGCATATTCCATGTATGAGCCCCCTTCTACCACATTATATGTGCTGATTTCATATAGTGCTGAAGCCATAATGGAAGCGGCAGAAACATCTCTTAAAGCATTAGGAATTTCAGGGGCATCCATATCCCAATACGGAATCCCATCTGTAGGCATATGAGGATGTTTTTTCATAAAATGGAATGTTTTCAAAGCTTGATCCAAATATTTTTTATTTCCTGTTTCCCGGTAGCACATTGTATATCCATAAATAGCCCAGGCTTGTCCGCGTGACCAAGCTGATGAATCAGCATAGCCTTGTGCCGTTTCTCGACGCCTCACCTTTCCGTTTTCAGGATTGTAGTCTATTACATGATAACAACTTCCGTCTTTGCGGAATTGTTCTTTCAGAGTTCTGTCAGCATGTGATACAGCGATTTTATAGAAAGTGGAATCTCCTGACAATTTGGTTGCCTCAAATAGCAGTTCAAGATTCATCATATTATCAATGATAACTGGGCATTTCCATCCACGTTGTGCTTGCCATCCTTTTCCGGTCACATCCCAGCTTTGAATAATCCCAGCCTTTTTGTGGAAACGCGTACATAAGGATTTTGCAGCTTCAACCATAATCTTTTTATATTCCGTTTTACCACTCAGACGTAATCCGTTACCATAGCTACAATTAATGATGAATCCGATATCATGATGCCAGGTTAATGTTTTTGCACGTTCAAGAGCTTCGGTGTATTTTTGAGCTAAGGGAAGCAATGTCATGTCTTTTGTAAGTTCATATAAATACCACACACTTCCTGGAAAAAATCCGCTTCGCCAATCCTCTGGTTGGCAATAATAGACTTTTCCTTCTGGAGTAAGTGTTACTGGGTTTATACATTTTCCACTAGCTTCTATCGTGTCGATTTCAAGACTGATTTGTGCCTTTGCATTTCTTAAAGCTTTTTCGCACCATAAGTTTGTTTTTTGTTTTAAGGATGCGCATTGCATTAATAAGATAGTACATGTAATGAGGCCTCCATAAGAAAAAATACGTGTAAAATTCATAAGGTCTTTCAGTTTAATTAAAATGTTAATAAATTACTTTTAAATTATCTCCAATTTATTTTTTACCTGCAATTTTACAAATCTCTTTTAAAAATAGGTCTAGAAATTGTTTACGTATAATAGCAATATTATACAGAAATGCATTTTGTCTTCATTTTATGCTCTAATGGTGAAATTTTTATCTGTAGTGTATGCCTCCAAATGCTTAAAATGAAACTAGCATATTTCAAATACGTATAAGGGCGTACTATTTTAGGAAAGGCTCAATTTTGTTAATTTATTTCGGGGAATAATAATATTATGAAACTAATCTAGATGATTTTTTCTATAAGATTGAGGAGTAACCTTATAATAATTTTTAAAACAATGACCAAAATATGTCGGTGAATTGAAACCACATAGGTCGCTTATTTCTGCAATGGATAATTCTTTTTGATGAAGGAGCAGATTAGCCGCATGTTTTAGCCGAAAATTGATAATGAAATTATTAGGTGACATTCCTGTTAAAGCTTTAAATTTAGAATACATAATGGTACGTCCCATTCCTGTTTTGCGACAAAGTAGTGAAACATTCAGATCCACATTATCAACATTCTCTTCAATAATATTAGATACTTCCTTCAACAGTTTTTGATCCAATGGATTTATACTGGTTAAATCAATTTCTGTAATGGGTTGTTTTTTTATCTGATTCTGTATGAGTTGACGGTTTCTTATCAGATTGTTTACTCTAGCAAGTAGTAATCTTGAATCAAAAGGTTTACATATATAAGCATCTGCACCACGATTCAGTCCTTCAAGATTTTGTTCCACTCCATTTAAAGCAGTTAATAGGATGATAGGGATATGGCATAGGTCAATATTATTTTTTATCTGCAAACACATTTCAGTGCCATTCATTTCTGGCATCATAATGTCTGCGAGAATTAAGTCCGGTTTATATTTGTATGTAAGAGTAATTCCTTCCTTTCCGTTACAAGCAAGATAGACCCGATAAAAGGGGGCGAACAACTGTTTTAGCACCGACAAGAGTTCTTCATTGTCTTCAACTAATAGGATACTTTTCTTTTTTTCAGTAGTTCCATCCTCCTTTTCTATAGTCAATTTATTTGTGTCATCGCTGATCTTTGGTATGTCGTTGATCATTTTTATCTGTAGCAAATCCTTGGATGTTTCTTCAACAAATTGTATATATTTGTCATTTATATATACATTCTTATCAAGAGGTAGGAGTACTGTAAAAACACTCCCTTTTCCTTCTTCACTTTCCACTTTGATTGTACCATGGTGTTTTTCTACGATACTCTTTGTGAGAGCCAGTCCAATACCTGTTCCTGGAGACTGTTCAGTTCCCCTCTGATTATTTCCTTGATAAAATCGATCAAAGATGTGAATTAAATCAGAAGTAGAAATTCCACAGCCACTATCGTGTATTTGTATTTTTGCTTTGTCGTTTTCCGTTGATACAATTATTTCTATTTTTCCACCTTTAGGAGTATACTTAAATGCATTTGAGAAAAGATTAAAAAAGACTTTCTCCAATTGTTTAGGATCAAACCAACAGTCAATTTCTGTAGGATTACAATAAAAATCATAACAGATATCAGATTGGCAAGCATAATCACTGAATGAAAGATATATTTCCTTTAAAAATTTGTTTATATCTCTTTTGCTGATTTGTAGTGTAAATTGGTTTTGTGTAAAACGCCTGAAGTCTAGAAGTTCAGACACAAGATTAGTCAACTGTTGTGCATTCTGTTTTATCTTCAATATTTTATTATATACTTGTGGAGGTAATAGTTGATTTTGTAATAGAATATCCGTATAGCTCATTATCAATGTTAATGGGGTACGGAATTCGTGACTGACATTAGTAAAGAATACCAGTTTAGTATGATTTAACTCTTCAATGTGCTGTTTTTCCATACGTTCTCTTTCTACAGAGAGAAATAAAGTACGTTTAGTTTTTCTATTATATAAATAATATGTCAAACAAAAAACAGTAGTCGTTAGATAAAGCAGCCAAGCCCACCATTTTAAATACCAAGGAGAAGAGATTGTGATATCTAATGAAATCATTTGTTTTTCTTCTCCTATAGGGCGTACTTGTAGAATATAGTTTCCTGGGTCTAAATTTGTATAATGAACTTCATTGGATGAAGTTATCATCCATCTCTTATCAAATCCCTTTAGCGTATATTCAAAAAGTTGTCGGTGGACTCTATTTTTGTAGTCAGAGGATGAAAATTCAATGATACAATTATTCTGATCATGTTTTAATTCTAGTTTTTGAGTAAAGGGTAATGCTTGTTGAAGTATATGTTTTCCTTGCTGAGGAACAATAAGTTGATTATTTATATATAAGCGAGAGAAATAAATGGGATATTCTTTTCTATCATAATTCTGAAAAGCTTTCTTAGAAAAGAAAGTTATCCCCTTTGTGTCTCCCACGTAAATATCTTGATTGGATGATATGAATATACCACCTCCGTTGATAACCGGAATATCCTGTGTAAAGTTTATTGTTGAAATCTTATTCTGTTTGGGTGAAAATAGGGAAACACCTTTGTCACTACTGATAATAAATTCATCAATGTCCACCTGCTTTATATTATAACAGTAATCGCTGGGAAGTTGACTATTATTATAAGTATAATGTAAGACCGTATGTGCTTCCTTATTCCAGAAAAAAATTCCAGCTCCTAATGTGCAGATATACAATCCTTCCTCTGTAGCAAGAATGTGATTTAAGCGCCCTTTGTATCCATAATCCGATAATGTAATAGAATCACCAGGTGCATCTTTCTCAAGAGAAAAAGACTGTATATTATTCCAGCCCATAATATATAAGTTCCCTTGGCTGTCAATATCAAAGTAGTTACAGAACTTGCCTTTCCCCTCTAAAAAAGTAAATTGATCAGTTTGTATATCTAGTTTAAATATACCTCTTTGAGAGGTTAATATTAAGTTATCATTCCATACTTTAATACAATTGATTATATTTCCCGGTTCGTTTAATGTGTGTTCGCGATTAGTAAAATAATTATAAAATTGGCGTTTTTGTATGTCATATTTTGACAGTCCACCTAAATAGGTTCCAATAAAAAGCAAATCTTTTTTTTCGTAATATGCTATGCTTTTTACATTATTATGTGGAAGGGAGTTTTTGCCTTCTGCTGTGAATTGTTGTTGCAGGTTCCATTCTGAATCTAGGCAGCTTATACCACCACCGTCCGTACCGAGCCATAGACAACCGTGCTTATCTTGTACCATTTCTCCGATATAGGAATAATAAACACCATTTTCAGAATGTGTCTGGTAATTGTAATGAAAGTATTCTTCCTGATTAGGATTAAATGAACTGACTCCTCCATAGTAACTTCCTACCCATATAATACCTTGGCTATCTTTATATAGAGAATATATTGACGGATGAGTCAACCCGCCTAAATATTGTGGCGTTTGAATTTTTGAATATCTACCAGTCTTATTGTCAAACTTTTGTAAACCAGAGAAAGTTCCGAACCAAATATTATGATAGTCGTCTTCTATAAATTCACGTACTTGTACATCACTGATTCCTTTACCGTCTATAGATGAATAGGGGACTTCAATCAGTTGTCCTTGGTTAATGCGAAAAAGGCCGTGCATACGGGTTCCAATCCAAATACCTTGTTTTGTACTTTCATAGATACTATATATCTCCTTTTTTTCTAAAATTTGGTGAATATGCCCAGAAGGGATAGTATCTGTAATAAAAATACCATTATTACTACCTATATATAAAGTTCCGTTGCTTGAAACAATAATAGCGGTTATTTTCTTTGCAGGTATTTTTTTGATGTGGTGGTGACTTTGTAGCTGATATTTCCATAAAAAAATAGAGTCTTGTTTGGCATACCATAGTTCATCATTTTTTAAAGTCAAACTCGTAGTATTATTTCCACTCGTCAACTGAGAAAATTTCTCTTTACGTATATCATACTGAAACAGATTTTGATCTGCCAGAAAATAGATATTACCATTTGTGCCACGTTGTATGCATTTTATATCGTTACCAAGCCAAATACGTTCCGAAGTATCATTATTAACCCAACCTCTGTAATATTGTATACGATGACCGTCATATAAATTTATTCCCTCCTGTGTTCCAAACCACATTCGTCCTAGTTCATCTTGACAGATGGACATGACTGAAAACTGTGACAATCCATTTTCCAGATTTAAGTTTTTAAAATATTCGGCTTTTGAAGGAGTAGCTTTTCCCAATAATAAAAACAATAATATTAATAAAATCTTATTTGTCATAGCTGAAATCCATAACATTTTGAAACTGTTATCGTCCTAATATATTAATAGATGAGTGGTGACCTCCTTAGACAAACTTTATATAAAAATGATATTTTGTCAATTTATCCATTCAAAATAAAGGAGCCTAGTAGAAGACATCAATTGTGATTTTTTCCTCCTTTGTGATTTTTCCTAAATCATCTTCATATGCTTCTTTCAATGTGTGTTCAGCTTGATAGATATTGATTTTCTCGAAATTAGATGTAATAGCAATTTGTTTTTCTGTGATTTCAGCGTAAAATGGAGAATTACTCCGTATGTACCTGCCCATATTAGATATTAATATTGGAGAAGTCTGACTATTATTGTTTTGTATTAACAAATTATATGTTCCGAGTATTGTTGCTCCTCTCCACCAATATTCTTTCTTTAAAAAAATTATTTTTGTAACATATTGCACCATAAGCATATTGAAAATGAACAGTGCGCAAAGTAAAAAAATATATTTCCCAATTAACATAATATTCAAAATTGAAATTTAAATCCATGTTTAAATATATGTTTATTTTACGAATTTGCTTTATTATTTAACAATAGGTAAACAAAATTATATTAAAATACATTTCGTTAGGAAAACACAATAGAAACCGTTCCAAAGAACGGACGCTTTCTACTAATTTTTCTTGTTGAGAAAAAGAATGATGCTTCCGAACATTTGGATCGGTTTCTAATTATAAACACCTATTGAAACTTCTTTAGATTACCAACGGGGGTTTTGTCCTAATTTGGGATTGGCACTGATAGCAGACCCTGGAATAGGACGTAAGTAATCTTTAGCGGGATCGAATGAACGGCGTTCACTTGCATAGTTTGTTCCACCATATGCATCTATATAATGCTTTCCATTTATCTCTACACGATAGATTGCATTATTACCATGGTTAGGGTCTTCCGCTTTGGTTATAGCCCCATCATAACGAGGATTGCTAAAGTCGCTGTCTTCAAGACGCATTCCCAATACGGGTTCTGCTAGCCGTTCTCCCCATCCCCAGCGCATCAAATCTTGATAGCGTAAATACTCAAGGGCGAATTCCACCCGACGTTCACGGCGTATTTCTATTAACAAGGACGGCAAACCGTATTTCGTATACTTAGGATCTGTATATTCAGGATTTTCTTGCAAATCTGGTAATCCTGCACGTCTACGTAACAGATTTACGGTTTTGTTAAGTATTTGTTGAGTGCATTCCCCTAATTCTGCTTTTGCTTCAGCATAATTTAAAAGAACTTCCGCGTAACGGAATATAGGGAAATCATGAGTTTCTTTATCAAATCCCTTTTGATCCTGTTCATAAATATAGTATTTAATGGGCTGATAGCCTGTTAAACTGGGAGAGGTCTTCATATCACCAATTCGGGGATATGATACCAAAGCTAAAGATGATTTTTCAAAAATTCTTTTTGCAGGTTCTGTACCAGGTTCAAGGAATGTTTGACTTAAACGATAATCACGATTTTTAAATTCCTGTTCGGGCGTATCATTGTTATAATCTTGACTTAAGGAGACAGGTCTTGCTTTGCCGTCGTTGTCTATGCATAAATAGTCATCGATAAGATCCTTGGTTCCCCCGTGACGCATGTTGACTGTATAGCCGCATATACGGTGACGTTTTAAGTTTTCTGCGTATTTTCTATAGAAAATGACTTCTTTATTGGTTGATAAATCTTCCGTTGTAAACAAAGTTCTATAGTCCTGTTCAGGACTTCCTGTATTATAGATTTCATATCCCATATTCATTAATTGTTCGCAAGCATCTATGCATGCATCCAAGAACTCTTTCCCGTCACCCAAACTCATTTCAGGATGGTATTTACGATAAGTATATTCGTAAAGCCCGATACGTGACTTCAGGGCTAGAGCAGCCCCTTTTGTCAGCCGGTTATCTCCCCAATTTTCCGCGGGAAGATAATTACAAGCATTATTGATGTCTTTTAGAACTTGGACCATTACTTCTTTTCTGGGAGTTCTTGCCGCAGTTAATTCCGGTGAATTAGTTTCCAATGGAGTGGTTATTAGAGGTACATCTCCATAATATTGTACCATGTAGAGGTAGAACCAGGCACGGAAGAAAAGAGCTTCTCCCACATAGGGTAACTTGGCACTTTCATCAGCCTGCACCTTGTCATAATTTGCCATAAAAACATTGATGCGTCGTAATAAAGTCCAATGCCATCCCGCATATTTACAGTCATATTCTCCACCTGGTATATTTTCAATACCGGCTGCTACGGATGAAGCCCAAATACCGTTAGGGTCCATAGTTGCGAAGTTGTCAGACATAGCATCCATCGTATATGGACCTACCACACAAGCGTCCCACGCACCACTGTTGAACCCAATAAGGAACCGATAACTCGCTTGACTGGTTGAGTTATTATATGAAGCCTCGTTGTAAATTCCGTTACAGTATGTTTCCAAATCTGATGTCGTTTTCCAAAAAGCGAGATCATTCAAATCATTAGTTGGGATACGTTCCAAAAAAGAATCATTACAAGCTGTTATGGAAAAAGCTATCATTCCCGCAATCAAATATTTGTAAGAAAGTTTCATTTTATTTCTTTTTAGAAGGTTAAATTAACACCGATAGAATAAGTTCTCATGAATGGATAAAGCATTTGGCCATTCCCACCCGCCATTTCCGGGTCATACGGACCTTTTATTTTTGTGAACTCGAAAAGGTTTTCACCGCTAATGTAGACAGTCGCATTGCTCAACGATACCTTATTTATCCATTTCTTAGGCAAGTTCCACCCAAAAGTAAGATTTTTCATTCTTAGGTAAGAAGCGTCCTGCAAATAGCGATCAGTGACCACTCCTCTGTTTCTTTCGTCTTTTGCGCGTGGAATCGGAAAATAAGCATTGGGATTGCTCGGACTCCAAGAATCTTCCACATGCCATTTCTGCGCATTGTACCATTGTGTACCGGCGGGCCAGAATGCTTCATTGCTCGGCCAGAAATCACGTTTCCCTATCCCTTGCATGAAGATATTCAGGTAAAAGTCTTTATAGGAGAGGTTGGCTGTAATACCATACTGGTAACGGGGCGTCGTATTGCCGATAATGACTTGGTCGCCATGCTCGGACAAAGTTCCACTTCCTTCACCTTTCGTAATGATACCGTTATTGTCCTGGTCTTTAATCTTGATATCGCCTGCACTCCATTGGACATTGGCTATTTCTTTTTGGCGGTTCTGATCGATTTCTTCCCCTTCCTGAAACAGACCTTCTACTTCATACCCCCAGAGGGTTCCCATTTTGAACCCTTCATAATATGTATTAAGGTCTCCTGTAGGATTGTTATACTTGGTAATTTCGGCTTGTGAGTCAGATAATATGAATCCTAACTCGTAGTTGAAGTTTTTTCCGACGCTGTCTTTCCATTTAAGTGAGAGTTCCCAACCTCTTGTTTTCAGTTCAGCCGCATTGGCGGGAGGAGCAGAAGTTCCCAAAACACCCGGGTAAGAAGCCTTTATCAGCATATCGGAAGTTGTACGCACATAATAATCGAAACTCATATCCAAATGCTGACTGAATAAAGTGGCATCCAAACCGAAATTTATTGTCGAGACTTTTTCCCATGTCAGATCGGAGCTAACCAGATTACCCGGATTGATAGTTGTCGCATATTCATTGCCGAAGAGCCAATATAATGAAGTAGCGTTGCTCATGAAAGGAATGTACGGGTAGTATTTGGTATTTCCGCTCCAACTGGTGGAAGAAATCATCTGATTGCCTAAGATTCCATAGGTGGCGCGAAGTTTCAGATTATCCAACCAAGAACGAGTTCCATTCATAAATGCTTCCTCACTGATTCGCCACGCCGCAGAGAAGGAGGGCAAGAAAACAAAACGGTTGTTGGAGGGGAAGCGAGAAGTACCGTCGTAGCGCCCGTTTACTTCAAACAAATATCGGTTATCATAGATGTAGTTTAATCTGAAAAAGCCACCTCGCAACGCCCATTCATACCCGTTTTGTGAGACCTCCTGATTACCAGAACCAAGACTTAACGAAGGTAGTGTCGGATTTAATATTGCATATCTTTTCCCACTAAACGTTGAATATTTGGTTAATTCTTGATTAAAGCCGACCATTGCTTTAAGATAATGCTTGTCCGCAAAGGTGTTTTCGTATTCCGTGTAGGCATTGAAAGAATAATAACTGGTATTTCCATTCGTCATTTTATAGTAGTTGTCAGATGTGTGCCCTTGGCTTTCCATCAGTGAACTTGTGAAAAAGTCAATAGGCTTGGACTGTTCAGAAGACTTGATGTAGTCAAGGTTATAGTTGAAGTCAATATGGGCTTTCCATCCTTTCAATATGTTAAAATCGGCAGTGGCAGTTAGCCAGATGTCATGTTTATCATATTTGTTTCTTCCGCCATCCTTAAGTAAAGCTATGGGATTGTCTTCCATATACATGCCCTCAAATTTGTCCAATTCAGGGTAAAGAGGATCTTTTTTCCAAGCTCTGCTGAATGAGGTAGGTAAACTGTAAACTACACGTTGCCATACATCCTTTCTGTCATAGACAAAAGGTTTGTCTTGCGTGCTGTAGTTATATAACGCTTTAAAGCCTAATTTCATCCATTTGGTTGTCTGATTTTCCACATTTATTCTGGTATTCAGTTGTTTGTAGTTATCATCACCAACTTTATAAATACCTCCCTGATTTAGATAGCCTATAGAAGTATAGAAACGTGTTTTTTCGCTTCCTCCTGTAATATTAATATTATGACGCTGGGTTGTGGAAATCTTTTTTATCATTTCGTCTTTAAGGTTAGAATAGCCATAATAGTAAAGTCGTCCGTCAAGAACTTCATACTCTGGATTATTAACAGGATCTTTCTCATAGGCTTTCATTTTTTGAATTACTTCGTCTGAGTAATTGGTTGCCACGCTACCTTTGACACATGCTTCGTTCATCCATTCAGCAAATTGAGACTGACTGGTAATGAATTCAGGCATGATAGACGGTTTCGCAAATGAAAAGTTACCGGAATAGCTGACAGTTGTTTTTTCTATCTTTTTGGGGCTTTTAGTGGTTACTAAAACGACTCCGAAAGCTGCACGTACTCCATAAATAGCTGATGCTGCAGCATCTTTCAATACAGTGACATTAGCAATGTCGTTAGGGTTGACTAGATCTAAGGACATTTCTACACCATCTACAAGTACTAAAGGACTACCTCCATTAATGGAAGTTGTACCACGTACATTTATAGAAGCACCTTGTCCTGGTTCACCACTCGAATTTGTAATTTGTAGATTAGGTATAGTACCTTGTAAAGCACTAGTTGTACTTGTTATAGGCCTGCTTTCTAATACTTTGGAATCAATTTGCCCTATAGCTCCAGTCAAATTAACTTTCCTCTGTGAACCATATCCTACAACAACCACTTCATCCAACTTTTTCGAATCTTCTTCCAAGTTGATTGACAGATGTTTGGTGTTATCAGTAATTTTAATCTCTTTTGTCTGATAACCGATAAAGGTTATTTGCAATACAGCATTGTTAGGGACATTGGTTAGTGTGAATTTACCGTCTATGTCAGTGATCACACCATTACTTGTACCTTTTACAAGAATATTAGCACCGATTACTGGCCCTAGTTTGTCTGTTACAGTACCCGTTATTACTTTCCCCTGTTGAGTAATAACATTAGCACTCTCTGCCGTTACGGGCGTAGCAAAAGATACCGTTGCGCATAGGCTGGATAAAGCCATCATTGTACAAACGGAAAACGTCTTTCTGAAGTCGAAAAATAATAGTTTTCTTTTCATTTGGTTAACAAATTAAAAATATAAACATAAAATAAAAAGTCATTAATTAAAGAAAAACATGTTTATATATTCTTCTTTATATAAAGATTGGTTAATAGTAATGTGAATTCCCTGATCATAAAGACAACATTAGGTTTAAACGATGAATCTTGATAGCCTGTTATATTTTTTGTAAATGAGGGAATTATTATTGATTTTCAATATCGAAATTGTACGATAAAAATATAAATTTTGTACAAATCACTGTTTTACAGATAAATACAAATAAGAAGTAAAATCTACTCATGGAATAATTATAAAAAGTTCCTCGATTACTTTTGTACAATTTTGCCATAATACAGATATATTTTTATACCTTTTCTGATAATAATGTACTAATATTGCATATATAAAAAAGCCTTTTATAGAAGAAGCTTTTGAAAAGATTGTGATTAATGCAGTAAATAATAGCATAAGTCATCCGTTGGTTTAAGTAGTGTTATTGTAAATGGTTGTTAGACGTTAGTGAAATTTTGATTAACTGTTTTTTTGTAATTTGTTTAAAAAGTTGATAAACATGGATTATGCTTATAGTTTCTACAAAAAAGTTTCTGCAATATTTATTGTTTGCAGTATATTGTTTTCATTACAGTTGAATGCAAGAGAATTGGAATTTTCAACAGCTGGTTTTTTTGAAATTCCTAATTCTGGTCGGGAAGTTTTCTCTATGAATCCTGCGTGGCGTTTTTATAAAGGAAATATTAAAGGCGCAGAAAAGCCGAATTTGGATGATCATAACTGGGCTGTTGTTTCATTACCTAATGGCATTGAATATTTACCGACTGAAGCTAGTGGCTGTATTAACTATCAGGGTGGGGTGTGGTATCGAAAACATTTCACGCCTTCGGACCTGTTGAAAGACAAAAAGCTCTTTCTTCATTTTGAAGCTATTATGGGTAAAAGTAAAATATTTGTAAATGGTAAGCTATTGTCAACGCATTATGGGGGGTATCTTCCCATAGTAGTAGATATTACGGATATTTTAGAGTGGGGAAAGGATAATGTGATTGCCGTCTGGGCGGATAACAGTGATGACCCTAATTACCCGCCCGGAAAGGCGCAAGACGTATTGGATTACACTTATTTTGGCGGTATCTATCGTGATTGTTGGTTGGTGGCTCATAATAAGGTGTTTATTACCGATCCTAATTTTGAGAATGAAGTTGCCGGAGGCGGATTGTTCATTGCTTATGATAAAGTGTCTGATGTCTCGGCGGAAATATCTTTGAAACTCCACCTGCGTAATGAGGAGAAGGCGGGATTTAAAGGTACGATAAAATATGAATTGTGGCAGCCTAACGAGGTATTGGCGGCAAGCCTGAGTAAAAGTGTTCGGCTGCGTGCGGGAAAAGCTGCAAGTTTTAGCAACCGAATAACGCTTGAACGGCCGATGCTTTGGGGACCTGATACTCCTACCTTATATAATTTGATTGTACGGATACTCGACGACAAGGGAAAAACTGTAGACGGTTATCGTCGGCGTGTGGGAATCCGCAGCGTGGAGTTTAAAGGGAAAGATGGCTTTTGGCTGAACGGCAAACCCTATGAAAGCCCTCTGATTGGTGCCAACAGACACCAAGATTTTGCCGTTGTAGGTAATGCTGTCCCCAATGGCATTCATTGGCGTGATGCGAAGAAGTTACGTGATGCAGGTTTGAAAGTTATCCGTAATTCGCATTGTCCGCAAGATCCCGCTTTTATGGATGCCTGTGATGAACTGGGACTGTTCGTTATTGTTAATACACCCGGATGGCAATTCTGGAACGATGCTCCGGAATTTGCTCAACGCGTTTATTCCGATATCCGTAACATGGTGCGGCGCGACAGAAACCATCCTTGCGTATGGTTGTGGGAGCCTGTGCTGAACGAGACTTGGTATCCTGCTGATTTCGCCCGGAAGACGAAAGCTACGGTAGACGAAGAATATCCGTATCCTTATTGTTACTCCGGATGCGACATTGAGGCACGCGGACATGAAGAGTTTCCAGTGCTTTTTACCCATCCCGGTAATATGGACCCTGCTAAACTAAATCCTGAAATCGCTTATTTCACCCGTGAATGGGGCGACAATGTAGATGATTGGAATTCGCATAATTCTCCCAGCCGTGTGGCGCGCAACTGGGGAGAACATGCTATGCTCATCCAGGCTCAACATTACGCTGCGCCCGATTATCAGCCCTTCACTTGCTATGATGCGCTTTACCGTACTTCACGTCAACACGTAGGTGGTTGTTTATGGCACTCCTTCGACCATCAGCGTGGTTATCATCCCGACCCGTTCTACGGAGGACTGATGGATGTTTTCCGCCAGCCAAAATATTCTTATTATATGTTCAAAGCGCAGCGTTCGCCCGAAAAGCAGGATTGTCTTTATGAAACGGGACCGATGGTATACATCGCCCATGAAATGACCCCATTCTCATCCAAAGACGTTACGGTCTATTCCAACTGTGATGAAGTACGATTGACCGTCTTTAAAGGTGGAAAGCAATATATGTATCATAAAAAAGCACAGAAAGTGGGAATGCCTTCTCCTATCATCACCTTTGAAAACGTGTATGATTTTATGCAGGACAAGGCTTTGGCGCGTAAACAACGCCAGGATGAAGTGTTTTTATTGGCAGAAGGTATCATTGGAGATAAAGTGGTTGCCACTCATGAAAGAAGACCTTCCCGCCGTCCGGAAAAACTGTTGCTTTATGTAGACAATGAAGGAATGTCATTAGAGGCGAATGGTTCCGACATCATGACTGTGATTGCCGCTTTGACCGATAAAGATGGCAATATCAAACGCTTGAGCAATTATTACGTGAAATTTGAGATTGAGGGGGAAGGACGAATTCTTGGAGATAAGGATATTATGGCCAATCCCGCTCCATTGAGATGGGGTACGGCTCCTATACTTGTGCAGTCAACTTTAAAACCCGGCAAAATAAAAGTTGTAGCAAATGTCATGTTTGAAGGAACACAGAGACCGGTCAGCGCGGAACTGATACTAGAAAGTTATTCTTCAAAACATCCTTTGATATATGATGAGAAAGAGGCTGCAATACTTGAAGAACAGATCACAAGAAAAAGCATGGAAAGTGATCGGAATTATGATGATAAGAAAAAAATTGAACATTTGCAACGAGAATTAAATTCTTTGAAATTGAGAGAAGTGGAACTGCAGCAGCAGGATTTCGGAGAAAAGGACAATTAAATAATTCATTTTTCATTTTACTAAATAAATATGAAAAGATTTTCTTTTTTATTCTTAATACTTTTGTACGTCCAAGTTACATTTGCATATACAGAGCGTAATTTGCTCCAAAGGCAGGGGGATATAGCTCATCTTAAAAATGCATTGGTGTTGAATCAGGAATGGGTTACTTATCCTAATTATACAGATCGTGCCGGTTGGGATGCATTTCTCGGGGCATTAAAGAATGAATATATTCAACGTGGAGAAAAATCATTGGATTACCAGTGGCAAATAGTAAAAGCCACGGATTACCTTGCTTATGAACGTACAGGTAATCGTCAAATAATGGAAAAACCCTTTGATGCTAATAATAATGCCATAGCTGATTTGTTGATGGCTGAACTAGCGGAAGGAAAGGGGCGTTTTCTCGATCAGTTAATAAATGGTGTGTTTCATTCTTGTGAAATGACTTCATGGGCGCTTTCTGCCCACACTGTTCTACAGCGTTCCGGTCGTTCTTTACCTTCTTATGATAATCATGTGTTTGATCTTACTGCTGGAGATTTAGGCAGTTTGTTGGCATGGACTTATTATTTTATGCATGACTCATTTGATAAAGTAGATCCAGAAATTTCACGTCGCCTACGTCATGAATTGCAGGTTCGTATTTTGGATACATATATGCAAGACAATTCTTTTTGGTGGATGGGACGTAATTATAAGAAAGGGCAGATGCTTAATAATTGGAATCCTTGGTGTAATAGTAATGCATTGATGTGTTTTATGCTTCTTGAAAATAATCGTGAAACCTTGGCCAAAGCGGTTTATATGACGATGGAGTCTGTCGATAAATTCTTGAATTATATTAAAGCGGATGGCGCTTGTGAAGAAGGTCCTTCATATTGGGGACATGCTTCTGGTAAGACTTTAGATTATTTGGAACTTCTTTCGGCTGCTACAAAAGGCCAAATTTGTATTTGGCATGAACCAATGATTAAAAGGATGGGGGAATATATTTCACGCTCTTATATAGGTAATGGTTGGGTTGTAAACTTTGCTGATGCCTCGGCACGTGGAGATGGGGATTCATTTCTTATCTATCGTTTTGGGAAAGCTGTAGAAAGTGATGAATTGGAAGGCTTTGCCGCCCTGATGCATAAAAGTCCTTCTGCCCCTTATAATGGACGTGATGTATTCCGTACATTAGCATCAATAGCTATCGCTAAGGAACTGGACCAAAAGGAACCTTCGCATCAAATTCATCCTTTCACTTGGTATCCTGAAACCGAATTTTATTATTTTTCTTCTAAAGATAGTTTGTTTTTGGCTGCTAAAGGAGGGCATAATGATGAAAGTCATAATCATAATGATGCTGGTTCATGTTCTATATGGATAGACCAAATGCCAATATTGATAGATATAGGCGTTGGAACTTATACCCGTCAAACATTCAGCAATGAACGCTATTCTATTTGGACTATGCAAAGCAATTATCATAATTTACCTATGATAAATGGAATATCAGAGAGTAATGGTAGAGAATTCAAAGCAACGGAAGTGAAAGTGAAAAAAAATAGCTTTTCTGCAAATATTGCAACTGCATATCCTGAAGAAGCAAAAGTAAAGACATGGATACGTTCTTATGAAGTAAAAGGCAAACGAGCCTTAATTAGCGATGATTTTGAGTTGAAAGAAGTGATTGCTCCCAATATAGTTAATTTTATGACTTGGGGAGATATTGATAATTCAGAAAGGGGCAAAGTTATTATTCAGGTAAGCGACGTAAAAGCCTTGTTACTGTATGATGCAAATAAATTTGATTTGATGGTTGAACCTAAGGAATTAACTGATTCTAGGCTTTCTAAAGTATGGGGGAAGACCATTTATAGACTATCTTTTAAATCAAAACAGCAGTCTGATAGCGGGCATTATTCTTTTATAATAAAAAAAATATAATTTCTTATTTATTCCGATAAATAAATGGGGGGAACCTGTCTGAAAACTTACGCCCCTCTTGCTTTGTAATAGTTTTAGGCATAGGATTACGCGAATATATTTAGCCCTGTCCATGATTTTCTATGTAATCCGTGCCTAAAAGAAATATGTTCAAAAGTTTTCGGACAGGTTAGGGGAATAGTTATAATAGTACAGCAGTTTCTACGGTCAGAAATGAGAATGTATATTTTTTACAAGAAGGTTAAGCTAATTTGAACACAATATGTCACTTCAATTTGAAATTTAGAACACAGATTGTATTTTTTATGGTTAAATGATAAAAGATAAGGTAGCATGGGGTATTATTAGGATATAGAAAGCAATAGTACAAATTATTTTCACATGTCGTCTAACAGCGTTTGAGAATAGAATTGGTGTATGAATTAAGGAATCTGCCGGCTTTTACGTTGTAAAGAACAAAATTTGATCTTAGGATTGATTGAACGGCATATTATTCTGACTCTTAGTCTTTCCCATTGGACGTTAAGTAATTTAATAGGAGCCTTGTAAGTGAGATTGGTATTTTGATTGTGTGTCACATTGTATTCTGACAAGGAACTTTTGCGTCTCTCTGGCTTTTGTTGGTGGATGGCGAAAAGTCTGCTGTTGCTGTTATTCTCAATCCTACTTCAGGGATATTCTTTTTCGAGATGTTGGACAAGTACGGAAGGTAATGTGCTCCCGACGCTCGTTTTTACGGATATCAGGCAATAAATTATTTGGCGGAGTTTGTAAGGTAAAGATTGAGTAAAATAGAATGTCACCGCCCTATATAGGCGGTGACATTCTATTTCCTCTTATATCTTTCGTATTCCTCTCCTTTCCCTTTTCTATTTGCTTTTTAATTTTTCCTGGTGTTGGGAGACGTTTTATTTTATTCTGCGGATTCGCATCGTGTCTTTCTATTTTTTTTGTAAAATATATTTTGCTATTTTTCTGCAAAAAAAATTGCAAGAAAAAGATACGCATAGTCAGACAGAAAAAATGGAACGACTCTCTGAGAGCAATGAAAACAGGAGAAAATAAAAAAAGAAGATATAAGAGGAGTTGTAGACCATGACGTTGTTGATTCTCGCCTTTGCTGTGATAATTTTTAGATGATATCTGTGCTTTTTAATGCTATTATTTTTGACTCTTTTTCTCAATGGATTTAGTTTGAATAAGAAATAGTTAGGATATCTATTGATATACTATGTTATTTAAGAATTGTTGTGATTTATTGATGTGTTATTAAATAAAGCTGTTTAATAATGAGCTTATTTTTTCAATTGTATCCCCATCTTACATACATACTTCCCCAAGCAAACCCTGCTCCAAAAGCTGTAAAAAGAAGATTATCTCCTTTTCTTAATTTGTTTTCGAAACTCCATATACATAAAGGTAAGGTTCCGGCACTACTATTGCCAAAATGTTCTATATTTATCAGAACCTTATTTAGTGGAATATCTAGGTGGTGGGAAACAGATTCTATAATTCTAATATTGGCTTGATGGGGAACAATCCAGTCAATATCCTCATGTTTTAAATGATTTCTTCTTATGATTTGTAAACATGCATCTGTCATGTTTTGAATTGCATATTTGAAGACAGTTCTCCCTTCTTGATGTAAATAATACATTTTATCATCTAAAATAGATTGGCTAAAAGGGTAAACAGATCCCCCAGCTTTTACATGCAAAAAGGGTAAACCTTTTCCATCAGTCCGTAAATAAGAATCAATAATCCCCATATTTTCTGTAGTTGGTTCTATAAGAAAAGCTCCAGCTCCATCGCTAAAAATGGGGCAAGTTTTACGGTCATTATAATCAATTATGGAAGACATTTTATCTGCTCCTACTATAATAATTTTTTTGTATTTTTTTAGGCTGATAAAAGCTGCGGCAGTTTCCATTAAATAGAGAAAACCACAACAAGCAGCTTCTACATCGAAAGCAAAAGCATTTATCAATCCCAACTTATCGCATAATATTGAAGCCGTCGAAGGAATTTGATAGTCTGGAGTGCTTGTTCCAACCATGATTAAATCAACTTCTTCCGGTTTGGTATTTGTTTTTTCTAGTAGTTGTTTTACAGCTTTACGTGCCATATAAGAAGTGCCTAAACCTTCTTCTTTTAAAATGTGTCTTTCTTGTATGCCAATACGACTTATGATCCATTCATTAGTTGTATCGAGTTTGCGTGAAAGTTCATCATTAGAGAGAATATAATTGGGCACATAACCTCCTACTCCTGTTATTACTGCATTTATTGTTTCCATTTTTATTAAATTCTTATGAATAGTCTATAAAGTTTTATTATATCGTGAGTTATATTATGCATTGTTTTTACAGACCGACTGTTCGGTCTGTAAAAACAAAAAATATTATTTTACAACTGTAAGTAATGCTGTTGTATAAGAGAAGCGTCCACTTTCTGGAATGAAGAGGTAAATCTTTTCTCCACTTTTTAATTTACCAGAATGAAAGAGTTCTTCAAGCATAATGTAAATTGAAGCGGCACCCACATTGCCCACGTAAGTTAAATTTGTGAACCACTTTTCCTGTGTACAATTTATTCCTGCGTTCACCATACCTTCCATCAATAGGTTATAAAAGAACATTGAAGATATATGAGGTAGAAAATAGTTGACATCTGTTTCAAAAGATAAGGAGTGTTTCTCACTACTATTTTTTATATGTTCTACGGCTTTTTTTACCACAAATTCTCCTAGCTGTCGTACATCTTGTTTAATGGAGAATATGGACTTGGATAACCACTCCTGTTCTGACATTGTCTTCCAGCTAACTAAATCTCCATTTTTGTCTTTCTCCGCACCTTGATACATACATGCTTTTAGTTCATTAGCGAATGAGACAGATTCTATCCATTCTATTTTTAGAGATAATTCTCCTTCTGGCTGATTGGAAAGTAGCATACATCCTGCACCATCAGATAGCATCCAACGGAGAAAGTCTTTTTCAAAGGCGATAAGTGGATTTTTTTCGATCTGTTGGAGCTTTTCGTATTCCCCTTCAAAGTTTTTGGCAAGCATCAAGGGGGATATTAACTCTGAAGCTCCACATACAGCATTGCTTGTTGCACCGGAAGCAACGGATAAATAAGCATATTGTAAAGCATGTGCTCCAGCACAACATACTCCAGATGGAGACATAATCGGGATAGGAAGAGCTCCTTCCAGCAGTCCATGTACCATGGCAGTGTGGGATGGTAGGATTTGGTCTGCACTGGAAGTTCCGCATGTTAGAAGCTCTATATCTTTTGCAGTAAACTTGTCATCAAACATCTGTTTAATAGCAAGTGCCATCATCTCTGCGTTACTATATTTAATACTTCCATCTTCATCAACAGAATAATATCTTTTTTCGATACGGTTCTGCCTCAAAATAATGGGTCTTACACGTGATGGTTTTCCTCCGATCATTCCTAGGCGTTTTTCCATCTCGTCATTCTTTACGACTTTGTTGGGTAAAAATTTTGCCATTCTAGTAATAAACACGTTTTTTTCCATAATTCTTTTTTTTAAAAGGTTATTATTTATTTCTTAAAAAAGCCACAACTGGACTAATAATTATGATTGTACAAAATAGCCATATTCTAAATATTAGGAGCTTTATAATTCTATATTTATTATTTCTTTTGACGATAAATTGAGCCCACCATTTAAATTTTTTGACTACATATTGTTCTATATCTGCTGATATAAATTTGCTCTTGTTATATGGAAAAGTTACTACTGATGAGCAGGTAGAACAATTGAGCAACATCTTTCCATATTTTGCAGCATTCTTTATTTCGCATTCTGGAACTCCCGGTTCTGGAAAAGAAAACAATCTTTTATTTCCTGTAAAAAACCAGTGTAAAATGGATATGGAACCAATTAGATTTCCTCCTATGCTGCCAAAGACATACCGTCCCTTAATAATTCCTCCTATTTCTAATACCCGTTGTTCCATTGCTTCCATTGCTGGCCGCCAACAATTTCTACAATCCATAATTAGATATACTTTTTTATGTTTTATTAAAGCAGAAAAATCTTGTGTATAGCTAAATGTGAACATAGGGAGAGACAAATGTAAGAACCAAGTTTGAAATCCTAAGACAATAGTGTCATAACTTCTCTTTTCAGGTAGTTTGTAGGATATTTCACAAGGAACTTGTAATACGCTTTCTGGAAACATATCAAACATGCTTGTCCAAGTTAAAGGAAAAGTGTAACATGGAGTTTTGATTTCAACATAGTCTACATGCGAATCTGCTGATATGGGCAGTAGGAAATTCCTTAGTATTTCTGTTAATTGTCCTGTTTGTGAATAGTATATAACCAATACGTTTTTCATAGAGTTGTTTTGTCACTTTTTATTAAGTTATAAAATTTTATATAGGATGTTTTGATATCTTCAATTTTGAGACCACGTTTAAAAGCTCTGGCTAGTCCTAAACCGTAAGGTAACATGGCAAAAAATTGAGAAACAAATTCAACATCAGTATCCTTTTTGATTTCTCCATTTTTTAGAGCTAGCTGTACAATAATTTTCCAAGTGCTTAATTCTTGTTCTATTAATTGATTCACTAGTTCCATAAAGCCTTCATAATGTTCACCAACTTGAAATATTAGTTTAAAGAAATAATAATCCTTCTGTTTGTCTGATATGACTTCTTTGAACAAACTAATATAACGTGTCCTAAATTCCACCGATGTGTTAATAGCATCTAATAAAGTTAGTGCTTTTCCGGATGGTATGATGGAGAAATTGGAAAAGGCAGGTAAGAGATAAATTCTCACGACTTCTTCAAAAATCTGTTCTTTATTAATAAAATGATGGTACATAACTCCTCTTGAGCATCCTACCGAGTTCTGTATCTCTTTCATCGTAACTTCTCTATAGTCACGTGTTAAGAACAATATCATTGCCTTTCTTAATATCTCATCTTTAAGTGTGCTCATAATATATTTTTTGTTTTGTTTGCAGACTGACTGGTCGGTCTTTTGCTGTAAAAGTATTAGTATCTATTGATTTTACAAAATATTACTCAAAAAATATTGATTGAATTAACATGTTTTTATCAATTGAAATGTGATGAATATTTTATTACACATTGTAATTGTATAGTAGGACTATATAAAAACAAATTAACAGATTGAAATGTTTATTTGTTTTTAATTATATACTATTCCTTCTTCTGTATTCTTTAGGGGTTATTCCGCAATTTTTTTTAAAGTATTTACTAAAAAAAGAATTGTTAGGAAAATTAAGTTCATCAGCTATTTGTGCAATTGTCTTATCCGATGTGCGGAGTAAGATTTTTGCTTCTAAAAGAATATAACGGTCAATCCAGTCATGTGCGCTCTGTCCGCTTATTTTCTTTATTATGTCCGATAAGTATTTGGGAGAAATGAACAGTTGTTGTGCATAAAAATCCAGCTTCTTGCTCTTTTTGTAATTTTTGATAATCAACTGGACAAAATGGCTGAACAGTTCCTCTTTTCTTTCCTTTTTATGGTTGTCCTTATCCAAATTTACAACTCCCGCAATATAATATATCATGGATTGCAGAATGGAGCGGACAATCTTGTCCCGATAGGGTGAATTGTCTTCAAGGTGTTGTACAAAGAAGTTATAGAATCCTTGTATCCTGACACATTCCTGTGCGGAAAGGTTCAAGCAAGGATGCCGTTGTATATGCAAAAAGACAGGCAGGATATCTTCTATCTGTGGAAAAGCCTCTTCTATGAATCGCTGTGACACGATAATGAAAAGTCCCTTGACATGATCGGATATTTCATTATGCTGTAAAATATCCTCCGGCAAGGTGATGACCAGATTCCCTGCAGAAACATGATGTTCTATCATGTTTATTTCAACGGTCAGGTCACCGTACAAACATAGACTTATCCCCAATACTCCCAATTTTACGGGATATCCTTTTTCTATCCCTAATTGTTGGAGGTCGTTCATCACGATAAAATCATCGTTGATACAATTTATACCTCCTACTAAATTACGCGTCATCGGAATATCCAGTTTTTTTAAATTTCTCATACTACTTATTCAGATTTTAGCCACAAATATAGTCTGTTTTATTTCCTAAACAATAGAAAACAGGAAATTGGAACATATTCTTCGGAAAAAGGAAAATATCTTTTTTGTGAATTATATGGAACTTTGCCACAAACTTAAAAATAGAAAACATGAAGCAATTATTTGTCATTTCTAATTTATGCGGGCTGCTATTGTTTGTCGGTTCGTGTTCTTCATCGGGAGGCTCGGAGGAAGGAGTACCCTTGGTAAAAATAGATACAATAAGAACGAGCGTTACTGTGGATGAAGTCAACTATCCGGGTATTGTCAAAGCCGGGGATAATCTGGCTTTGGCCTTTAAGGTAAGCGGACAGCTTGAAAGCGTACTTGACCGGGAGGGAACTCCCGTAAAAAAAGGAGATTTGATCGCCTCGCTGGACACGCATGATTACAAGGTCCGGTTGAGTGCGGCTGAAGCAGCTTGGTCGCAGGCAAAGACGGAATTTGAAAGGATAACCAAACTGTATGAGGCGCAAACTATGGCTCCGAACGATTTTGAAAAAGCACGGGCAGCCTTCATACAGGTGGAATCTAAATATCAGTCCGCCAAAGACGCCCTGTCTTATACCCGGCTTTACGCCCCGTTTGACGGATATATACACGATGTATATCATTGCGGCGGAGAGATTGTCCAGACCGGGACACCGATAGTGGGATTCATTGGCAGAGACAATCTTGAGATCGAGATCAACATTCCTGTCCGGGATTATAAAAGACTGCAAAACCTGAAAGAGGCCAAAATACTCCTCGGCGATAGTATTATGGGAATCCGGATGAAATCCGTCAGTCGTCAGGCCAATGCAAACCAGCTTTATAAAATGCGGTTCACGTTTTCCGATATCCGGAACGCAAGTACCCTGACTGCAGGTATGAACTGCCGGGCAATCCTTTCCTATGATGAAACGGGAAAGAATTCAGTCCGGATTCCTCTGTCCGCTATATGTAAAAGAGACCAAGAGAGTTGTGTCTGGAGGGTGGATGAAAGAATGAAAGTGAGCATGTTTCCTGTACATATTCTGAAAATAGACCGTACCGGGGCAATTGTCAGCGGTCTGGCAGACAATGAACGGATTGTCGTTACAGGTGTAAACGGGTTGTCTGAGGGACAGACTGTTGAGAAAATGCCCGCCGTTTCAAAAACCAATATAGGAAATATGCTATGAAAAGTCTGTCGGAATATGCGTTGGGAAATAAGGCGATAGTCAAACTTTTTATCGCTGTTCTTGTAATAGGAGGTTTGTGGTCTTTCTATTCCATGAGCAAAATGGAAGATCCGGAAATTACGGTCAAGCAGGCGTTGGTGATGACCGTTTATCCGGGAGCGGATGCCCATCAGGTAGAAATGGAAGTGTCGGACAAGTTGGAAAAGGCTATCCGGAAAATGGGAGATATTGATTATATAGAGTCGAAGTCCATGAATGACCTGTCTCTGATAAAGGTGGTAATGAAGACAACCGTTCCCAACAGCGAGATGGAGCAGAAATGGGATGTGCTACGGAAAAAAATTGTGGATGTTCATTCGTCATTGCCTGCCGGAGTGTCGGTACCGCAGGTGCTTGACGATTTCAGTGCCGTTTACGGTATGTTCTACACTGTTACAGCGGACGGCTTTTCTGACAAGGATATGATACGTTACATGCAATTTATCCAGCGGGAGCTGATAAACATCGAAGGCATACGGAACGTCGAGATATATGGAACAGCCAAGCCTTGCATCAACATTAACATCGACAGGGAGAGAATGTCACGTATGGGGATACTTCCGGCAGAAATTATCTCCACTCTGCAAGGACAGAGTAAAACCGTATATGCCGGATATTTCAACAGTGGGAACAACCGCCTGAAAGTGCAGGTTTTGAATACGCCCCGCTCCGTAGAGGATATTCGTAATTTGGTCATAGAAGGGCACGAGAAGGATCAGTTCAGGTTGAAGGATATCGCCGATGTGGAGAACGGTTATGAAACCCCACAACGAAATGCCATGAAATATGACGGGAGAAAGGCATACGGAATCGCCCTCGCCATGGAATCCGGCTATGATATTCTTAAAATTGGCCGGATCGTTACCCAAAAGATAAATGAACTGAAAGAGGATTTGCCTGCCGGTTTTGCGTTCAATAAAGTCTTCTATCAGCCGGAACGGGTAAGCGAAGCCATTGGTACATTTATTGTCAACCTGATTGAATCTGTCGTGATCGTCATACTGGTCCTTATGTTCACAATGGGATTCCGTAGCAGTGTGATTATCGGGGCTGGACTGGTCATTACCGTATTGGGGTCATTCGTTGTCCTCTATTTCTTTGACGGGACATTGCAGCGGGTATCACTGGGGGCCTTCATCATTGCAATGGGAATGTTGGTGGACAATGCGATTGTAGTGGTTGACGGTATTCTTGTGGACAGCAGCAGAGGAATGAAAAAGCCGGAATCGCTGGTTCATACGGCCAATCTTACGGCCCGTCCTCTACTGGGGGCCACGTTAATTGCCATAATAGCTTTCATGCCTGTCTCATTATCCCCGGATATGGCAGGTGAATATGCCCGTGACCTCTTTATAGTTCTGGCCGTCTCGCTTCTGCTAAGCTGGGTACTCGCACTGATACATGTTCCCGTCCATGCCGGGAGTTATCTCAAACTGGAATCCTCTGCGGCCGGACAGGATGTCTTTGACACCCCTTTGTACAGGAAGTTCCGGAAAATGTTGCTGTTGCTTTTGAGACATAAGGTTATTACCATCTCCTGCATTGTAGGACTGCTTGCCGTCAGTACGGTATGTTTCCGGTTCCTGCCGCAGACTTTCTTTCCGGATCTGACCTACAATCAGATTTATATGGAATATAAGATGCCGGAGGGAACACGCATAGAAAAGATAGAGGCCGATCTCAAAGAGATAGAGGATTATTTGAAAGGACGTGACGAGGTTACCCATGTCACGACCTCTCTGGGTGGAACTCCGGCACGTTACAATTTAGTCCGTTCCGTAGCAGACCCAAGTCTACGCTATGGTGAACTTATCATTGATTTCAGAAGCTATGAGGACATAGACAAGTGTATGCAGGAACTCCAGCAATATTTGAGTGTCCGTTATCCTGATTCTTTTGTCCGGCTGAAGAAATACAATACGATGTATATGGATTTTCCTATAGAGTTGCTGGTTTCAGGTCCCGACCCCCAAGTATTGAAAAATTTAAGGAACCAGATACAGAATATTATGTATGCAGAACCTTCTGCCATGCTGGTAACGGACAATTGGGACGATCCGGTGCTTGATATAGGAATCGGTTTCAACCAGCAGGCGGCGCGGAATGTCGGATTGGGAAGGAACGACGTGGGAATGTCTTTGCTGGCGGCCACCGACGGTATTCCTGTCGGTTCGCTCTACGACGGTAACATCGTTGAGAATATCTATTTGAAGAGTACAGGGTATACCGAACTGGAAGATGTCAATGTATGGGGAATTATGCCGAATGTAAATTCCGCTCTGGATGAAGAACGGTTAAAAAGGATAGTTGCGGGAAGTGTATCAAAGGAGGAGATGATTACGGATATGACTTATGCCATGCCGGTCCAGAGTGTTGCGGACAGTCTTATATACGAATGGAATGATCCCGTAGTCTATCGTTACAACGCCCAACGGGCTATTATCGTGCAATGTAATAACGCTTTCGGATACACGGCGGAACAGACGCGTCTGTCGCTTGAACGCCAAATCAAGGAAAAAGTCACTTTCCCCAAAGGGTATTCCATGAAATGGTTGGGAGAATATAAGGCAAGCACCGATTCTAACAAATATTTGTTCATGAACCTGCCCATTGCAATTATTTTCATGTTCAGTGTGCTTGTTTATCTTTTCCGTGACTTCAAAAAGCCGATGATTATTTTTCTGTGTCTTCCGCTGGCATATATCGGAATTGTGTTCGGCATACTGGTAAGCGGCAAGCCTTTCAGCTTTGTAGCCATCGTGGGAGCTTTGGGACTGATCGGAATGATGATTAAGAACGGAGTGGTTCTGATTGATGAGATAACCCTTCAGATGAATGCTGGTGTTCCTCCCGTCAAGGCGTTGCTCGCAGCATCTTCTTCCCGGCTGCGTCCTGTCATGATGGCCTCCGGCACTACAATTTTGGGTATGATTCCTCTGATATCCGATGCCATGTTCGGCCCTATGGCCGTCGCCATTATGGGTGGTTTATTGGTGGGAACTATTATTACACTGATGATTATTCCGGTTTTTTACGCCTTGTTTTTCAGAATAAAATGTGAGTGATATATGAAAATGATTCTATTTTTTTGCTGCATGGTCCTGATGTCGGTACAGGGATACGCTCAAAAGGTACTGACATTGAATGAGTGTCGCGACATGGCACTAAAAAACAATAAGCAAGCCCTTTTGTCCGGCTATGCCATTGAGAAGGCCGGGCTGTCGATGAAAGCGATGAGAAGCAATTATCTGCCTAAATTCTCCGCTTCTGGTGGATATTTGTATGCCGACAAGGATTTTTCCATGAACCTTATACCGTCGGTGAGTGCAAGCCTGAATCTCAACAACACTTATTTTGCGGGGCTTCAATTGGAACAGCCTGTCTATATGGGTGGTAAAATTATAGCTGCAAACAAGATGAGCCGTATCGGTTTCGAGATTACCGGTCTTGATAAGAACAGGACGGACTCGGAAATATTGCTGGCAGTGGATGAAGCCTACTGGGACGTGGTAAAGGCGAAGGAACTGTTTGCCGTTGCCAGTAAATACAAGGAAGCTGTTGAAGAGGTGCTGCGTAACGTGCAGAACCTGTATGAGAGAGGTATGGTTCCTAAAAATAACTTGTTGAAGATACAAGTCAAACGTAACGATGCGGATTTGATGCTGCAACGGGCGGAAAATGCAGTCCGGTTGTCAGAAATGGCGCTCTGCCATATTATCGGCTTGCCGTTGGAATCGGAAATAAATGTTTCCGAGAAGCTGAATATGGACACAGGTACGATTGTGAAAGAGGAATTATCCATTGAAAATCGTCCCGAGTACCGGATGCTTTCCAGAACCATCGATTTGAAAGGACAGGAAATCAAACTGATCCGGAGTGAGTTTATGCCCCAGATTGGATTGGTTGCCGGATATAATTATTTGAATGGGATAAAAATGAATGGGAACAAGTTGCTTTCGGACGATGTATTCGCTGTTATGCTGGCTGTGAAAATTCCCTTGTTCCACTGGGGAGAAGGAAAAAATAAAATCAAGGCCGCCAGACTGGAACAACGTATGGCGGAAACCAGACGGGAGGAGTTGTCCGACAAGATACGGTTAGAGGTTTTCCATGCCGCTAATATTTGGAAAGAAGCGGAACTCGAAGTACGCCTGACAAGGACAGCCTATGAAGAAGCGGAGGAGAATTTACGGGAAAGTGGCCGGAATTATAAGACTGGTATGGAGACTTTGGATAATTATCTAGAAGCACAGGTCGCCTGGCAGAAGGCTTGGGCTGAATCTGTGTCTGCTAAAGCTGCCTGGCATGTAGCAGAATCTAAATATTTGAAAGCTATTGGAAAACTTAATTGATTGACTGCTATGAATAGCGATAATGAAATTAAAAATGTAATCAAGAGAATCGAAACAATCCTTGAACTGGAAAGAGATATTAGCATATCCCAGTTGATTAGAAGTATGAATATGAAAGAAAGAATTGTCCTTATAGCGATTGGATATATGTTGCGGGATGAAAAAATCTATCTTGATGAGGAATATTCTAGAATTGCTATGAGTTTCAATCAGTTCAGCTTTTGAAGTATATTGATAGTGTTTTATCTGTTTTAAAGAATAAGTAACCTATATATTTTGTTGTTCATAAATTGATTTCTGGTGCACATTGCGATCTTGTGATTGGCACGATGAAAAGAAACGAACCTTGATTGGTTCGTTTCTTTTTAAAAATGAAAGGGGGCACTTCAAGTCACAAATGAAGTGGCATTCTTTTCTTTCAGACAGTGGCAGATGAATGGGGAGTGGTAACGGGAAACATCCGGCTTATTATCACCTGTTCGTACAGCCAGAGTGCTTCTTCCGAAAGTTGTGCGAACTCCTCGCCCGTCACCTCATGTTGGTTGACGCAGGGAAAGTAGTGATACGCGTAAATCATCTGTTGCCGGATGTGCTGGTCGTCACGTACAGTCCAACATTCTATTAATTTATGAGCGTGCTCTGGCGGGTGGTGATAAGTTCGGTGACTTGTCCCATCAAGCCGAAGAGGAACAGGAAATCATTATTTACCAGTTCGCAGTCATCTTCGATGAAGCAGTCCTTGACAAGCGTTCCCACCGATACCTCGTCTTTCTTGGATACGGGTATGAACTTGAAGAACTGCGGAAAAGTTGGTTCTGCCATGAGGACTACATACATTTCCTTTTCACCACAAAAGGTTCTCCGAACACCACCATCGGATAAACCTTGCGCAACTTCTTTTCTTCCATAAACGTATTTTTTGATTGTTCGATGGAAGTATAGGACGGGAAAAAAGAAAGGGTATGGAAAAACGGAAAGGAAAGTGAGGAAATCTCGTGACGTTTTCCGCCATGCATATATGAAAAAGAGGGGTACGTTATATTTCTTTAACAACATAAAATAGTGAATTTTGCCTTATTTTGTGTCCTTTCATATAAGCGCACAGAATAATAAGCCTATTTGTATGAATAAATTTACAATAGACATAGACGAAACATTTAAATACTATTATCGTTCGTTATGCTTGTACGTACTGCACTATGTCCATGATACGGATATTGCAGAAGACATCGTACAAGATAGTTTTTCTGCCTTGTGGGAGAAATTAAGTATCAGTGGAGCCAAAATAGAAAATGTCAGAGCCTACCTTTATACGACTGCCCGTAACCGCAGCCTGGACTATCTGAAGAAGGAGGAGATTTATGATCCGAATCTTTCCCCTTCTGATTTTGAAGATACGTTGAGCGATGAGGAAGCGGAGGAACGTTCGGTCAGGGAAGCGCAGATGTGGACTGCCATTGATGCCTTGCCCGAACGCTGCCGTGAGATATTTTTGCTGAATAAACGCGACGGCATGAAATATAGGGAGATAGCCGCCAAATTCCAGATTTCTGTGAATACGGTGGATAACCACATCTGCAAGGCACTTCGGCTGATACGGGAAGGGGCACAGAAAGTTTACGCATTTTTATTTAACTAACATTCACAAATTCTGCATAGTGAATTTGCCTGCAATTCCAGTCATTAATATGAAGACTAAAACAAAAGAGTATGAGAACCCCGGATGAAAAATGCCTTCACTTTGTCTTGCGCCACTATCAGAAGAACAAGTTGGATACGCAAAAAGCATTGAAGGCTTTCAAAGAGAAATACCAGATAACGGAACAGACACGAAAATCCTTCCGCTTGTGGTGGATACTTCCCGGTATGGTGGCAGCCATTCTGGTCGTAGTTCTTATTTATCCCCGCTTCCGGGAAAACGGAGCATGGAAGGAGGTAACGGCTTACTCGCACCCTGTGGATTATATGCTTCCGGACAGTTCCTCCATAACCCTGTTCCCGCATTCCTCCGTCTGTTTCCACGCAAAAGATTACCAGAGTTCCAGCCGCAGGGTTCACATGGAAGGAAAAGTCACATTTTCTGTCAAGCGTGACAATGCCCGCCCGTTTACGGTAGAAGGAAAACTGTCCCAAGTCAGAGTATTAGGGACTGTCTTTACCGTTGATGAGAGCCGTGCAGACACAGCTATCGTGCAAGTCACGTCGGGAAAGGTGCAGTTCTCGGCAATCGGGCAGCCGGACGCCGTGATACTAACCGGAGGCATGGCAGCGGAAGTGACGGGAGAGCGAAAAGACATACAGATAATCAAAGAAGGGAAAACGGGTAGCTTCATTTTCGACAATACTCCACTACCTAAAGTGCTTGAAGAACTGTCGAAGTTCTACAAGGTGAAGCTGGTTGCCAATAAGACAGACAGGCGGCTGACAGCCAGTTTTAAGGACAAAAGCCTGGATGAGATTATTGAGATTATAGAAAAAGTGTTGAATGTAAGAATTGAAAAGAAGAAACAATGAGAATCGTACTGACCCTGTTCCTATTCTGTGTATGTATGAGTATCAAAGCTCAACAACAGGATATGACGGAAATGAAAAAAGCTATCGACTTGATGCAGGGGATGTACGACATAACTTTTGTATATGATTCATCCTTGGTGACTGCCAAGCCCCAAGCCTTCCCTTCGGCGGGAAATTCTTTGAAGGAAAACTTGGAAAGGATTTTTGGCGGCACCGGCATAAAATGGGAAATCCGCGACGAATACGTCCTGCTGTTCCGTCCGGACAACTATACCTTTTCTGGATATGTGTGTGAAGACAGCGGAGAAACGCTCATCAATGTGACTGTCCTTGACCTGAATACCCTGAAAGGCACACTGAGTAACGAACATGGCTTTTTCAGCATCACGCTGCCGGAAGGGAAACACAAATTTCGTTTTTCTTATATAGGTTATCAAGATGTGGTGAAGGAGGTGGATTTGAGTTCCAATTATAACGGTGTTATCTACTTGAAAGAAAGCAGTACCTCGCTGAAAGAAGTTGTAGTGGTTGCAGACATGAATGCTCCCCTCCGCACGACACAGACCGGCAAAGTGTCTCTGACCTCGGAACAGTTGAATACGGAGTTTTCGCTACTTAGTTCACCGGACTTGGTAAAGACCCTCCAGAATATTCCCGGTGTGGCTTCCGGAACGGAGCTGCTTTCCGGCATGTATGTACACGGGGGCAAGAACGATGAGAACCTTTTTCTGCTGGACGGAACACCGCTTTACCAGATTAACCATTTGGGCGGGCTGTTTTCCGCTTTCAATACGGATATTATCAAAAACGTGGATTTCTATAAAAGCGGTTTCCCGGCACGTTACGGCGGCAGACTTTCTTCAGTGGTGGATGTACGTACCAAAGAGGGGAACATGAAGGAGTTTCACGGGACTTTCTCTTTGGGGCTGCTTGACGGCAGAGTCCAGTTTGAAGGACCGATCATAAAAGACAAGACCTCGTTCAACATAGCCATGCGAAGAAGTTGGGCGGATCTTTTCACAGCTCCGGTATTCTTTCTGCTCAACCGTTCCAATCCCGATGACAAAAAGAACGTGCGCTATGCCTTTCACGACATCAATGGGAAAATCACCCACCGTTTTTCGGACAATAATAAACTGTCCCTTAGCGTGTATTCCGGAAATGACCTGCTGAAAACAAAAGCCCGGCAAGTGTTTGATGACGGGGAACATTACAACTCCGATTTCAAGGCTCAATGGGGCAACCTGACTACGGCTTTGACGTGGAACTGTCAAATCGCCCCGAAGTTGTCCAGTAGTTTCTCCGGTGTCTATTCACGCAATATCTCCATGTATGATTATGTGGAAGGCAGCCGTTTCTTTTCCGACGGGGAACAAACTTCCATGACGGGAATGGAACGGTCCAACCATTCCGCGATTGATGACATGGGATACCGCATGGAGTTCGACTACCGTCCCGGCACGAATCATCATATACGCTTTGGCAGCAATTACCTACATCACATATATCATCCGCAAAGCACGGCTTCCAGAAACCAGACGGACAGGGATACCTTATCGACAGAAAGCGCAAGCAGTTATAAGGGTAACGAGGTCGCTTTTTATGCGGAAGATGAAATGCGACTGTCCTCCAAGGTGAAATTAAATGCGGGCTTGCATTACACCCTTTATCAGACAGACGGAAAGATGTACCATTCCTTGGAGCCAAGACTGGCCATGAGTTACCAATGCTCGGAAAAAGCCACGATGAAAGTGTCCTATACGGAAATGAGCCAGTTTGCACACCAACTGTCAAACACCTATCTGAATCTGCCGACAGATAGTTGGGTTCCTTCCACACGTAAAGTCCGTCCCATGCGTTCAAGGCAAGTGGCAGCCGGGATATATACGGAGTTGCCCTGGCATATCAGTTTGAACGTGGAAGGATATTACCGTACTACAAGCCAACTGCTGGAATACGACGGGGGCAACAGCCTGATGCTTCCTGCCGAGAACTGGGACAATCTGGTCAAGACCGGCAAAGGAAAGTCTTACGGCGTGGAATTGTCACTGGCATACAAAGACCGTTACAATGTCATCGAAGCAGGATATACGCTTTCATGGAGCTTGCAAAAGTTTACTGATTTTTATCCCGGCTGGTATTCCAGCAAGTTCGACAACCGGCATAAACTGAACATCGCTTACCGGCATAAGTTCAATGACCGTATAGATGCCTACGCCGCATGGGTTTACCGTAGTGGCGACCGTGCCACCGTCCCGACCCAGTATGTAAACGGGCCGTCTTTTCCGGGCATACCGGATTCCGGCGAACCGGAACTGGTTTACGAGAAGCCGAACAACATCACGCTCCCGGCATATCATCGGCTCGATTTGGGAGTTAATTTCCGACGTACTACCAAAAAGGGATTCGAACGTATCTGGAACATCAGTGTCTATAATGCCTATTGCCGCATGAATGCGTTTTATACCCGGATAGAACGCCTGCCCGATGGCGGTTTCAGGGGTAAGGGATTTGGCATTTTCCCGATTATACCCTCGTTTTGTTATACCCTAAAATTTTAAGAGTATGAAACATTTACCTCATATATTATTGCCCGTGTGTATCGGCTTGCTTTCGTCCTGTACCTATCATTTTGAACTGGACGATGTGGGAGCTTCCCAAAAACTGGTGTTGTACAGCTATCCGGGAAGTGGCGACACAACGATAGTCCACCTTTCACGCAGCCTTCCCGTCAGTCAGAAAGGCGAACTCGGTCGGGGACTAAAGGGAGCGGACGTCCGTTTGTCCGTAAACGGTGAAGCAGTATCCCTTGCATGGACGGATGATTCCATACCGGGAGTTCCCGCCCAGAGCTATTACGCGGTGAAGACGTATGAAAACGGTGACAAGGTTAGCATAACTGCGGCAGTAGAAGGAATGAAAACTGTTTCGTCCGCTACGGTTGTCCCATCCCGATTCCCTTTGACATCAATCAAATTGGCTCTCAAAGACGGTAAACCGAACCAGCGCCAGTTTCGGATACACTTTACAGACAATGCGCTGACAAAAGACTATTATGCGTTGAAAGTGGAGCGTAAACAACAGTTCTGGAACGATAGCAAGTATTCGGAAGAAAGTAGTTCCCTCACATTAAATTTGGATGACGAACCTCTACTGAATACTTCTTCGGGGCTGGACGATATCCTGATGGTTGAAAACGAGTTTTATCGGAATTTGTATTATTGGGACGATACGAAAATTCAAGGGAAAAGCTACACGGTTCGTCTGAATACCAATTATGAGACAGATTATGAAGACGACTTCATAACTCCTGACGGGGTTGAGCATATCAAATACCAAGTGAAATACAGAATTAGCCTGTACAGCCTTTCGGAAGAGTTTTACAAGTATCTGAAATCACTGAACGACCAGAAAAACAACGGGCTCGGAAACTCTGAACTGGCTCCCATACGCTCCACTTATACCAATGTCATAAACGGAATAGGTGTCGTGGGAGGATGCAGGATGCTCCAAACGGAATGGATAGACAATTTATAGGAAAACTAAATAATAAAGAAAATGAAAAAGACAATTTTATCAATGCTTTTCCTGCTGGCAGGAATAGGATGCTTTGCACAAAAATCCGGCATTATCATCGGTGTGACGGACGGACATTTGGGGAAATATTCGGGATATGCTTACATGAGTACGGGAACGGCGAACAACTCTTCCTACCCCGAAACCCGATGGACGCCCGGAGTAGGCTTCAATTTGGGTTACCAGTTCAGCTTCGATCTTTCCAAACGCTTCTGGATCGACGTTTCCATGTTGGGAAAGGCCGTTCAGGGGAAAGCAGAATCTTTCGACTTGAATGGAAACGACGTTGTTCCGTGGTCTGACAAGGCATGGATATGGGGACTTGCTTTGAACGGCGCAATCAATTACCGCATCTGTTCCGGACTGTATGCCGGTATTGGCATTGAACCCACTGGTTATTTCAAAACCGATAAATTGAAGGAAAACTTGGAAAGGCAGGTTTTCGACTTTCCGATCGTCCTCACCTTAGGCTATGAGTTTAAGAACGGCATGAAATTGTCCGCTTCCTACAAGCATGGTTTCAAGCCATTGTATGACAATGCTTTTGCCTCCAATACAAAGAATAACAAAGAGTTCGGCATATCATTATATGTGCCCATGTTTAAATAATAATCAATCATTAAATTATTCAATTATGAGAAAAACGCTTTTTAGTCTTGCTTTGGCAATGGCTGTCTTATCATCATGTAGTTCTGATGATATAGTGAACAATCCGATGAACGAGGAAAACCATTCTTTCCCGGCCTCCAGAAGTTTGCATGAAAACATTCTTTCCTTTTCCAGTGAGGAGGAATACAATGCCTTGCTCGATTCCTTGAGCACGTTGTCCGATGAGGAACTTCTGCAATGGGAATCCAGACAGAAAGGCTTCACCTCCATGTACAGGATACACAGCGAAGCTTTGGGACAGATATTAAACGCCACATGCAAGGAAGAATATGAATCCATTAAGACTGCTTACCAGACTGATTTTATATTCAACGACAAGGACAGCACCGATTTGTCGATATATATGCCGGTATTGAATGTAAGCAAGGCAATCACATTGAACCCCGAAGGGTTCGTATGTATCGCCGGTGAGAGAAAGAACATGAAGGAGTTTGAAAATTATGACGGATATAAAAAAGAACTTTCTTTACTTTATCCTGTCCCGTTGGGTGTCACGATCGAAAATGGTATAAACAGGGTTCACGTGAAAACGAAGAAAAGAAAGTTCACCGCACAGATTGGTATGCGAGGAAACCAACAGGCTATCCGTGTAAATGCGTCTAAAAAAATTTTATGGGGCTGGGTGGAATATACGACTGCGTACTATTGGAAATACACGCCTAACGGCCCTGTACAATTTGGTAAAGAAGTGAAAAGCGGGCATGACATTATGATTTTAGGCAATCCTTTCCCAAATGGAGCGAAATTGTATATGTGGACTCGCGGTACCGGTGAAGAAAACTGCGGAATAATGACCGTGCAATTGTAATCCTTATTGAACCGGATTATTAACCAATCATTCGGGACGAATCTCTGATATAGCCAAATGTTCGTCCCGAATATTAAAATTATCATTTTATGAGCAGGAAAGTATTTACTTGTTTTATTGTGATTTCCCTTTTTCTTAATAAAGCCGCTTCTTATGGTCAGGAAATTCAAGTGTTGCGTGACACCGTCAAGGTTGCCGTGCAGGAAGGAAGTGCTTTACTCCATAACGAAAAATCCATTACCCAAAAGCCTTTGGATATACGGAAAACGGCTATTCTTTCCGACAGTTGCACGTCCCGGATAACATCTGACATGCAGAACTCTTATAATCCGGTATTTCCTACCGACAAATCGCCTTTGCATGAGGGGGAATATTCTACCTCCGGTATCATTAAAAGCTATCCTTCCGGCTATTTTTACGGCATAGGCAGGCAGGAAAACTTCATCGGCTTGGGAACAATGAACTATGCAGGTATCGGATATGTGTATTCTCCCGGTTGCTGGTCATTCGACTTGCAGGCATATACCGTAAAATGGAGCGTCCCCAGACGCGAGAGCCAGCTATTGGGATTGTCCGGGCTGTTGACATATCCCGTCAACGAGAAAATCCGTCTAAACACATTTGCCTCATACTCCTTCATTCTTTCTTCTCCTTTCAGTTCCTCGAATTACGGGGGATTCGTTTCCTATGACATCATTCCCAACTGGGGGATAGATTTCGGCGTCAGAAGCCATACCGATTTTCCGTTGCATAAAACGAAAACGCTTCCGATAGTAGCTCCGTATTTTCAGTATAAAGGCAACAAATTGGGTATTGATGTCGGTGGCGGATTATTTAATTTGCTATTCAAATAACCTGCACTGATTTCTACCGTTACTCCTGAAACGAGGATTATAAGATAAAAATCTTTTTGCTATTCGTATAATAGATCTTATATATTTTACTTACATATTTAATACAACATGTTTGTTATGAAGCCTTCTCGAACGTTGTTTAATCTTCCGATCTAAAAGCAAAAGTAGAAACTTAAGAAATCATCGACAAGATGCACATTAATGGGTATTTACAAAGCAAAACATCTCTATTAACTTGATGAAAAAGCGTTAATAGGGATATTCCCTATCAGAAAGACACCCTGCTTCACGCTCTACAGGGGGGGGCTTACCGGTGCAGACTGCCGACGTAATTTTCCTCTTGCACCTCGGTTTGGTATTCTTCCATACCGTCCAGTTTTTCGTTTACCTCTTGTAGGTTGGCTTCCAGTGTAACATTGTGATTAAATGGGAAACTGTATTGTATGACAAGGCCGGCATTGGTTATCTGTCCTACGTCAAGTGTGTCAGTTTCTCTATTATACCCTACATACAGGCAGGATATAGCCGTCCAGCATTTCGAATGCCTGAACTTTCTGCTGTGTCAAGGTGGCAAACTGCTCCATCACCATATCTTTGACGAGCGTCAATACTCCCGATAGTTAGTGTCATCTTGATGAATATGGCGATTCTTTCAAGTTTCAACTCATAGAGCCCTCCTTTGAGGTTAGCGCAACTGCCCTCCTTGATACGTTTGGTCGTGTGTATTATTGTACGACCAACGACTGCCGAATTCGCTCACCCGTTCCTATGCGAATAATGCCAATTAAGCCCCGCATACCTCCGTTGTACGAGAATGTGGAGAGACCTGTCATCTCTCACTTATCAATCCATTCTGATAGTGACATATCGGATATTTTATTACGAACATAATCGTTTCACTATTATCACGATTATATTTTGTCCGTGCGATTCCTGCCCTTTGTACGCCATCAGGAAGCAGACACTTGTATCTGTCTCTTTTATATACGGCCAACTTGCTATTTATTTCCTCAAATCCCGTCATCGCCACAGACTGTTTTTATCGTGCAAAGATACGGCGGACAAACGGCAGACCAAGTATCGCAGAGCTACCTTGCTGAAATTTGACGAAAACTTTCCGAAATCACAGATTCCGGTATTTCATAAAATTTCATCGGCGGTTCCTTGTTCGCGGTTCTTACTTCCGCCGTTAGGGATCGCACATAAAAACCAACCCTGCGGCGGGCCGAAAAGCTCGGAACAAAGGGAAATAAAAAAACGAAGCGATGACAGCAATAGAACAGATTACCACCGTAGCCCAAAAACTGGGCTGGCAAGTAGAGACAAGTACCGACAAGCCGAACCTCGTGCAGTTCGAGTTCCGGCAATATACACCCTACGGGCAGGATTTCGGTTTCTCGGTTGAGATGAAAGACAATGATACCGATGGCTTGTTGCAGGAAATCGGAGCGTATTACGAGGATTTCGACCTCGACTATGAAGCCTATCTGTGGGTTGGCACGGACGGGCACGGCAAAAACGGTGCACCTTACCATATCAAAGACATCGTGAGTGATATGGAGCAGGCAGAAACCATGATAGAGAAACTTTACAAAACATTAAAAACAACCATGCAATGAAAGCGAAAACACTCTACACACGAGACGCCGAAAAAGCGGGGATAAGCCGTTTCCCCAACTTTCACCGCACGGGTAGCATTACTGGAATGAAGCGGCTTTACTACGGCAAAAACGCCCTATTGGTACGTTGCGGAAGTTGGATTTACAACGTATCGAGCGAACCCGAAATTTACTACAACATGGCTCATTAAATGATATTCATTATGAAAAGAACAAGTTACAAAAAAGATTTTCAGAGTTGGAAAGGCATAATGGCTCTAAAACTGCTCTGCTGCAACATAATTGCAGGTCGTTTTGATTGGAAGAAATATTGCACGCCACAATCTTATTGTGGTCAGGAAATTTGCGTCATGCCGCTACATTGCTCCTACGGACAGATAGGCTATACCGTTTATTTCCCTTATGCCGATATGCCGGAAGTGGAATACGATTGGGAAATGAACAAATTAACTATTGACAAAGAGAATTGGGAAAGCTATTTAACGTGAGTATAATTCA